>Ga0265314_10000879_pt1 | contig 35809 bp, 32 predicted proteins | sample 4126metaG_FD_203106 | JGI IMG/M metagenome (GOLD analysis project Ga0265314, IMG submission 203106) | Rhizosphere microbial communities from Carex aquatilis grown in University of Washington, Seatle, WA, United States - 4-1-26 metaG | ecosystem: Host-associated > Plants > Roots > Rhizosphere >...
GCGTCTACACCAAGCAGCAAATCAAGACGCTCGCAGACATCAAGAACGTGAAGCTGCGTGTGCTGCCCACACCCGCATTCATCGAGACGTTCAAGATCATGGGCGCGATCCCCACGCCGATTCCCTTCGGCGAGTTGTACATGGCCGCGCAGACGGGCGTGGTCGACGGCTTCGAGCATGACGCGGCCACGGTGCTCGCAAGCAAGCTCAACGAAGTCATCAAGTACTGCTGGCTGACCGAACACCTGTTCAGCCCGATGGTGGTGGTGATCGGCAAGCGCGGCATGGACAAGGTGCCCGCCGATCTGAAGCCCGCCTTCATGAAGGCCGCTGCCGATGCAACGAGACATCAGCGCGCCATCGCCGACGAGAAAGGCAAGCAAGCCATCGCCGACCTCACGAAGCTCGGCGTGGTGTTCTCGCCGATGTCGAAGGCCGACCGCGAGACTGTGCGCAAGGAAATGGAAGCGAAGTTGTGGTCGTCCTTCGCGAAAGACTACCCCGAGACCGGCCCGCTCTTCACACAGATCTCCGCCGCGCGCGCGTGATGAGCGCGCACATCGCGCCTCTCGCGTCGCGTATTGCCCGATGGGGCAACACGGCCGTCGAAGCGCTGCTCGCCGCCTTGCTGCTTGCCATGGTGCTGATGGTGTTCGGCAATGTCGTGCTGCGATATGTTTTCAACTCCGGCATCGTCGTGTCGGAGGAGCTGTCGCGCTTTTGCTTCGTGTGGCTCACGTTCATCGGCGCGATCGTGGCCGAACGCGAAGGCCGCCACCTCGGCATGGACAACGTGGTGGAGCGCCTTTCGCGCAAGGGCAAGATCGCCTGCCTCGCGGCGAGCCAGCTGCTCGTGCTCGCCTGCTGCGTCGTGTTGTTCTGGGGCACGTGGCGCCAACACGAAATCAACGCCAGCATGGCCGCGCCCGTGACGGGCATGTCGATGATCTGGATCTTCGGCCTGGGCTATCCGTGCAGCGTGCTCATCGGCGCACTGGCGCTGAACAAGCTGTGGCGCATCGCACGCGGAGAAATCCGTGACGACGAACTTGTCCAAGTGGTGGAGACCGAATGACCGTCGCCGTCTTTACTGCATCACTGCTGGCAGCGATGGCGCTCGGCATGCCCATCGCCTTTGCGCTTCTTGTGTGCGGCGCCGCGCTGATGGTGTCGCAAGGCCAGATGGACGCGACCATCTTTTCGCAGAAACTCTTCGAAGGCGCCGACAGCTTTCCGCTTCTCGCGATCCCCTTCTTCATGCTTGCGGGCGAGTTGATGAACGCCGGTGGCATCTCCAAGCGAATCGTGCAGTTCGCGCTGGCGTGGGTCGGCCACATTCGCGGCGGGCTTGGGCTTGTGGCCGTGTTCGCGTCGGTGCTGATGGCCGCGATCTCCGGCAGCGCCGCGGCCGACACCGCGGCGATCGGCACGATGCTGATCCCGATGATGCGCGAAGCCGGCTACAACGTGCCGCGCTCTGCAGGGTTGATCGCAGCCGGCGGTGTGATCGCGCCCGTCATTCCACCGTCGATCGGCTTCATCATGTTCGGCGTCATCGCGAACGTGTCGATCGGCAAGCTGTTTCTCGCGGGCTTTTTTCCCGGCATCCTGATGGGAGTGTCGCTCGCGATCACGTGGCAATGGGTCGCGCGGCGCGACAAGGTTGCCGTGCTGCCGCGCCAAACATGGGGCGCCCGCGTGCGCGCCGGCTTCGACGGCATCTGGGCACTACTCATGCCGCTGGGCATCGTGGGTGTGCTGAAGTTCGGCATCTTCACGCCGACTGAAGCAGGCGTGGCCGCGTGTGTCTATGCCTTCCTTGTCGGCACGCTGGTGTATCGCGAGCTGCCGCTGCGCCAGATCTACCCGCTGCTCGTAAGCGCGGCCAAGAGCACGTCGATCGTCGTCTTCCTCATCGCAGCGGCGCTGGTGTCGTCGTGGCTCATCACGGCATCCGATGTGCCGCAGCAAGTCGTCGCGTTGCTGCAGCCCTTCATGGGCAACCAGATGATGTTGATGTTTGTGATCATGGTGCTGGTGGTGATCATCGGCACGGCGCTCGACTTTGCGCCGACGGTGATGATCCTCACGCCCGTGCTCATGCCGGTGATCAAGGAAGCCGGCATCGACCCGGTTTATTTCGGCGTGCTGTTCGTGATGAACAACGCCATCGGCCTCATCACGCCGCCCGTCGGCATCGTGCTCAACGTGATCTGCGGCGTCGCGAAGATTTCGATGAGCGACGTCGTTCGCGGCGTGTGGCCCTTCCTCTGGGCCGAACTCGTCGTGTTGTTCCTGCTGGTGCTGTTCCCCGCCCTCGTGACCGTGCCACTCAAGTGGCTGACGTGAAAACCAAGGAGACATTCGCATGAAGCTCAGACCTGCCTTCAAACCTGCCCTGCTCGCGCTTTGCGCCGCCGCCGCGATGGCCGCCGGCTCCGCTCACGCGCAATTCCAGGACCGCACGCTGCGCCTGTCGGTGCCGGTGCCCAAGGAACACCCGATGGGCCAGGGCGCGCGCATCGTGATGGCGTGCGTGCTTGAAAAGAGCGGCGGCAAGATGAAGATCAACACCGTGTACGACGGCGCGCTGGGCAACGACCTTGCAGCGACGCAAAGCGCGCGCTCGGGCACGCTCGACATGTACTTCACCTCCACCGCGCCGCTAGTGGGCATTCTTCCGGCGATCGGCGTGTTCGACCTGCCCTTCCTGTTCAACAACGAGCGCGAAGCCGATCAAGTGCTCGACGGCAAGGCGGGCGCGTGGTTCAACGACAAGCTCGCGGGCCTGGGCCTTGTCACGCTCGCGTGGTGGGAAAACGGCTTTCGCAATCTCACCAACAGCAAGCGGCCTGTTGCGCGCGTGGAAGACTTCGACGGCATCAAGCTGCGCGTGATGCAGAACAACGTGTATATCGATACTTTCAAATCGCTCGGCACCAACGCCGTGCCGATGGCGTATTCCGAGGTGTACTCCGCGCTCGAGACGAAAACGGTGGACGGCCAGGAAAACCCGTTCGCCAACATCGAGAACTCCAAGTTCTACGAAGTGCAGAAGTACCTCACGCTCACCAAGCATGCATACAGCCCGCTGCCTTTCATCATGTCGAAGAAGACGTGGGACGGCTTGTCGCCGCAGGAGCATGCGGCCGTGCAGGAATGCGCGATCAAGGGCCGCGACGAAGAGCGCCGCATCAATCGCGAATCGGCCGCCACGAGTCTTGCCAACCTCAAGTCGAAAGGCATGTCGGTCAATGAGATCAGCCCCGCCGAGCTGCAGCGCATCCGCGACAGGACCAAAGTTGTGTACGACACGCACGCCAAGGAGATCGGCGATGAGGCGATGACGCTCGTCTTCGGCGAGCTCAAGCGTATCCGCGGCAACTAGGCAGCAACGACATATGGAGCGGCTTGCGCGCTGGACGGAGTACATCGGCGGCGTGGTGCTCGCTGTCGATGTGCTCGTCGTCTTCGTGTCGGTCGTGTTCCGATATTTTTTGCGCTCGCCGTTCGACTGGGCCGAGGAAATTGCGCGCGCGTTGATGGTCGTGCTGGTGTTCTTCGGCGCGGCGACCGTGCTCGCGCGCGACAAGCACGTGGGCATCGACGCGTTTCGCACGATGCTGCCGCAAGCGTGGCAGCCGATGCTCGTGCACTTCGGCCGCTGGCTTGTCGTTGCGGTGTCGGCAGGCATAGCGCTGTCGGGCTGCGCGCTGGTTGTCGAGTCGTGGGGCAACCAGACGCCCATCGGCTTGCCGCAATGGATCAACACGATCCCTGTCGTCATCGGCAGTACGTTGATGCTGCTCTTCGCAACGGTGAGCGCGGTTCGCGGGCCGAAGGGGCCGGTGCGGAGCACGTTCGCGATCATTGTGTCGGCCACGATCATCGTCGCGCTTTGGAATTGGCTTGTGCCTGACCACGCGGTTCCGGCGTGGCTCTTGCTCACTGTCGCTTTCGTCGGCGGCTTGATACTCGGTGTGCCAATCGCTTTCGTTCTGGCGCTGTCGTCGCTGGTGTTCTTCATGGCCGACCCTTCGCTGCCGATGGTCGTGTATTCGCAGCAGGTGATGGCGGGCATGGACCACTTCGTGCTGCTCGCGATTCCGTTCTTCGTGCTCGCGGGCCTGCTGATGGAAGTCAACGGCATGTCGTCGCGGTTGATCGAGTTGCTGCTGCGCATGTTCGGCCGCGTGCGCGGTGGCCTGGGCCTCATCACGATTTCGGCGACGGCATTTTTCTCGGGCGTGTCGGGCTCGAAGCTCGCGGACATCGCGGCCGTCGGCGGAATCATCATGCCCGCGGTGCATCGCACCAAGCAGAACCCCAACGAGACCGCCGGCCTGCTCGCGTGCTCGGCCGTGATGGCCGAGACGATTCCGCCGTGCATCAACATGATCATCATGGGATTCGTCGCGAACATTTCGATCGCGGGGTTGTTCATTGCAGGGCTCGTGCCCGCAGTGGTGCTTGCGCTATCGCTCGCAGCGATGACGATCTGGGTCGGCGCCCGCATTGATCCCGACGAGGCGTTCGAAACCAAACGGCCGATGGCGCGCCTCATCGGCGGTGCGCTCGTGGCGCTCGTGATGGTCGCGATGATCGGCAAAGGCGTCACTTCCGGCGTTGCGACGTCAACAGAGGTCTCTGCTTTCGCTGTGATGTACGCGCTTGTCGTCGGGGCGATCGCGTTTCGCGAACTCACGGTGAAATCGGTGTGCGATCTTTTCGTGCGCTCTGCCGCGATGGCCGGTGGCATCCTCTTCATTGTCGCGGCGGCGTCGAGTGTGTCGTTCGCGCTCACCATCCAGCAGATTCCGCAATACCTGTCGGCGTGGATGATCGCCTTCGCGCATCAATACGGCAGCGGGATGTTCGTGCTTCTGTCGGTGCTGATGGTGATCGTGTTCGGCGCGGTGCTGGAGGGAGCGCCCGCGCTCATCATCTTCGGGCCTCTGCTCACGCCGATCGCGGCGCAGCTCGGCGTGCATCCTTTGCACTTCGGCACGGTGCTGGTGATTGCGATGGGCCTGGGCCTCTTCGCACCGCCGCTCGGCCTTGGGCTGTTCGCGACATGCGCGATCACGGGCACGCACGTCAAGGACGTCGCGCGGCCGATGATGAAATATCTCCTCGTGCTGTTCCTGACCCTGATGGTCCTCGTGGCAGTGCCTGGGTTTTCGCTGTGGCTGCCGAAGCGGATGGGGCTATGAGCAAGATCCGCGACGTCGCAGAACACGCCGGCGTATCGGCGAGCACGGTGTCGAACGTGCTGAACGGCCGCATCAATCGCATGGCGCACGAAACGCTCGAGCGCGTCGAAGCCGCGATCGCCGCGTTGAAATATCGGCCGAGCACAACGGCGCGGCAACTGAAGACCGGCCACACGCCGATGATCGGCCTTCTGGTGCCGTCGCTGGCAAACCCGATGTATGGCTCGATCGCGCGCGAGATCGAAACGCTGGCGCAGGAGCGTCACGGCTTTCGCATCATGATCGGCAACACGTATCGCGAAAAGGACAAGGAGACGCGCTTCTTCGAAGACCTGGTGGACCACGGCGTGCGCGGCTGCATCATCATCTCGTCGCTGGCGGAAGAGTCGCACTTCGCGCTTGCCAGCGCGCGCGGCATGGTGGTGGTGAGCTACGACCGGCGCGTCACGCCCGGCGACGATTCCAGTGTCGATCACGTGTCGGTGGACAACCACGAGTCCGCGCGCATTGCCACACGTCATCTCATCGACAACGGGCACCGCCGGTTGGCGTTCGTCACGGCGTCGGGCTTCACGATGAGCCGGCAGGAAAAGATCCACGGCTTTCTCGAAGCGGTGAAGAAGGCGCGCATCGCGTCGTCGGCCGAGGTGATCGCGGGCACGCCGCTTAGCGAATACGGCGACTCGGTGATGGCCGAAGTCGGCAAGCTCACCGCTGCCGACCTCGCAGCCCGCAAGCCCGCGCAGAGGCCCACCGGCATCGTCGCGCTGAACGACGTGATGGCGTGGGGCTTGATGTCGGGCTTTCGCGAAGCGGGGCTGCGCGTGCCGCAAGACGTGTCGATTGTCGGCATGGACGACGTGTACCTCTCCGCGCTGATGAATCCGCCGCTTTCCACCGTGCACTTGCCCGTGCGCGAAATGGCCGCCGTCATCGTCGACCGCTTGATGCGCCGCCTGGCCGATCCGCGCATTCGCGCCGCCGAATTCATCTTCAAGCCGACGCTGGTCGAACGCGGCTCCGTTGCGCCGCTGCGTGCAAGGAAGAAGACATGACCAAAGTCTTCGTGAGCCACCCGCAGTCGCGCCTGCCGCAATACTTCGGCGAGCGTGCGACGACGGCATTACGCGCGATTGCCGATGTGCAGCTCAACCCCGGCGATGCGGACCTGACGTCGCAAGAGATCGCGTCGATCGCGAATGACTGCGACTTCATCATTGCGTACAGGCAGACAGCAGGTGACGAGCAGCTTTTCGCCGCGATGCCGCAACTCGCCGCCTTCGTGCGCAATGCAATCGACATCCGCACGGTCGACGTCGCCGCCGCGAGCAGGCACGGCGTGATGGTCACGCAAGCCAGCGCGGGCTTCATCGCTTCGGTGGCCGAATGGACGATCGGCGCGATGATCGATCTTGCGCGCGGCATCACTGCGTCGAGCGAGCTGTTCCACGCGAAGAAAGACACGCCACCCGCGATGGGCCGCGAGCTGCGCGGCTCGACGCTGGGCGTGATCGGCTATGGGCAGATCGGGCGATGCCTATGCGATCTTGCACTGGCGTTCGGCATTCGCGTGGTCGCTTGCGATCCGCATGTGCGCATCGAGCGCGTCGGCGTCAGGCAGGTGGCGATGGACGAGTTGCTAAGCGAATCAGACTTTGTCGTGTGCCTCGCGGCCGCGTCGCCGGAAACTGAAAAGCTCATCGATTCCAGCGCCTTCGGTGCGATGAAGGCGGGCGCGTTCTTCATCAACGCGTCGCGTGGCGAGCTTGTCGATGACGACGCACTTTTGCATGCGCTCGATTCGGGCCACATCGCGGGCTGTGCGCTCGACGTCGGTCGCGCGCCCGACCAGATGCCGCTTGCGCGCGTTGCGTCGCACCCGCGCGTGATCGCCACGCCGCATATCGGCGGGCTCACACCGGCCGCCGTCGAGCATCAGGCGATGGAGAACGTCGCACAGATTACGGACATGATTGCAGGCCGCGTACCCAAGGGCGCGGTCAACGCTAGCGATGCTGCAAGATGGAAAGCGAGGTTTGTCGATGGCCGATGAAATCAAGAATTCGATGCCCGCGGGCGCGTGCGATTGCCATATGCATGTGTATGACGCGCGGTTTGCGTTGCTGCCCAACTTGCCCGTGACGCCGCCCGACGCGCCAGCGTCGAAATACATCGCACTGCAACGCGAGCTGGGTCTTGAGCGCGTTGTTGTTGTACAGCCGATCGGCTATGGCTTCGACAACAGCTGCACGCTCGACGCGATGACGCAGTTCGGCAAAAGCGCGCGCGGCATCTGCATCATCCGGCCCGACGCGACGGACGAAGCGATCGAAGCGCTGCACGCACGCGGCGTGCGAGGTGTGCGCTTCATGATGATTGGCAACCCGCATCTCACGTGGGAGATGCTGGAGCCGATGGCCGCACGGCTCGTGAACTTCGGCTGGATGATCAACCTGCAACTCGACGGCCGCCTGCTGCCGCAGCATGAAGCGATGCTGATGCGGCTGCCCTGCACGCTGGTGATCGACCACAACGGCAAATTCCTCGAGCCCGTGACGACGGACGATGCCGCGTTCCACTCGCTGCTGCGCGTGCTCGAAAAGGGCAACGTGTGGATCAAGCTTTCGGCGCCCTACGAAACGTCGAAAGCGGGCCCACCGGGCTATGACGATGTTTCGGTGCTCGCGCGCGAATTCGTGCGGCGCTTTCCGGAGCGGTGCCTGTGGGCCAGCAACTGGCCGCATCCCGGGCGCAACCCCGCGCCGTCCGATCGCGCGCTGCTCGACTTGCTGGATACGTGGGCGCCCGATTCGCGCGTGCGCAACCGCATCCTCGCGGACAACCCGAAGGCGCTCTACGGCTTTTGATCGTCGGGCGTAGTTACTCGGGCTCGAACCCGATCGACTTCAGCACGCGGCCCACACGCTCCGAGTCGGCTTGCAGGCCCTTCTGCAATTCTTCGGGCGTCGCGCCCGCGCCGTTGTCGAAGCCCGTCTCCAGCAAGCGCGTGCGCAGCGCCGGGTCGGCCAGCACCTTCATCACGGCATCGCGAATCTTCGCTTGCGTTGCCGCGGGCACATCGGGCGGGGTCCACAGGCCCATCCATCCGATCGCATCCATCTGCGGATAACCCAGTTCGTGGAACGTGGGCACGTCGGGCAATTGCGGCATGCGCTTCGGTGTGCTCACGGCAATCGCTTTCACCTTGCCCGCCTTGATCATCGGCAGCGACGTTGCGATGCCGTCGAACATCAGCGGCACGTGGCCGCCCATCACGTCCTGCAGTGCAGCCGTCGATCCCTTGTACCCCACATGCACAAGGTCGATGCCCGCGGCTTGATTGAGGATGAGGCCCAGCACATGCGACATCGTGCCGGGGCTGTACGACGCATACGCGATGGTGTTGGGCTTTGTCTTGGCGTACGCGATGAGTTCCTTCAAATCCTTTGCAGGCACCGACGGATTCGCGATCAGCACAAGCCCGCCGCGCGCAAGCTCGGCTTGCGGCTTGAGCTCCTTGAGCGGATCCCACCGCAGCTTCATGATGTGCGGCACTTCGCTCGCGACGGAGTTCACCGCCACGAGCAATGTCTGCCCGTCGTGCGGAGACGCAAGCAAGTCGCCCACCGCGATCGATCCGCCCGCGCCCGGCTTTGGCTCGACGAGCACAGGTTGGCCCCATGCTTTCGACAGTGGTTCGGCCACGAGGCGCGCGACGATGTCGGCGCTGCCGCCCGGCGGCCCCGCAACAATCAGGCGAACGGGCTTGGTCGGCCACGCTTGCGCGTGCAGCACGGTGCAGGTCAGCGCAAAGAGCGCACTCGCGGCAAGTTGGATGAGTTTCATGATCGTGCGGTGAATGGGATTGTGAAGCTTCAGGCAAACCAGCGCATCAGCGACAACGCCAGCACTGCGAGGAACACGGTCTCGCCCGCCATCAGCAGCACGGGCTTGATGCCGACCGAGGCGAGTTCTTTCAATTGCGTCTTCATGCCGATGCCGGCAATCGACGCGACAAGGCACCAACGCGATGCGTCATTGCCGAGCGACTGGACCGAATGAGGGACGATGCCCGTGCTGTTGATCGCGATAAGCACGGCGAACGCGACGGCGAACCACGGCAACAGCGGCGGGCGTTCGCGGCCGTTGTCGCCCTGTTCATCGCCCGTGCGCGATCGCGTGAGCATCGCAGCCGCAACGATCACGGGCAGCAGCATCGCAACACGCATCAGCTTGATGAGCGTGGCCATGTCGCCCGCGACATTCGACAGGCTGTAACCCGCGCCGACCACCTGCGCAACATCGTGAATCGTCGCACCGAGGAAGAAGCCCGCAGCTCGATCGTCCAGTCCAATCGCGCGTGCGAGCATCGGGTACACGATCATCGCAAGCGTCGACAGCGCCGACACGCCGATCACCGTGAACAGCGTCGCGCGGTCCTTCATCGGATGCGGTGGCAGCGCCGCCGACAATGCCAGCGCAGCCGACGCGCCGCAGATCGCGGTCGCGCCGCCTGTGAGCAAGCCGAAGAGTGTCTGGAACCCCAGCAACCGCGCAGCGATCATTGACACAACAATGGTCATGACCACGCACGTGACCACCAGCAGCACCGGCCCCCAACCCACAGCGACGACTTGCGCCGCCGTGATGCGCAGCCCCAGCAATGCGATGCCGATGCGCAGCACATGCTTCGCCGTGAATTCAATGCCGGGCTTGCACGCGCCTTCGGCCGACAGAAAGTTCATCGCCATGCCGAGCAGCAAGGCGAAGAGCATCACCGGCGCGCCGTAGTGCTCGGAAAGGAAAGCCGACGCCGCGCCGACAACGGCGCAGGCGATGACGCCGGGCGCGAGGCTTCGCGCGGACGCGTCACGCGTGGCTGTCAGCACGTTGAAGAAGCCAGTCGCCATATTGTTCGCGCAGCCGGTTCTTCTGCACCTTGCCCGTCGCGCCAAGCGGAATCGCATCGACGAACACCACGTCGTCGGGTGTCCACCAGCGCGCAACCTTGCCGTCGAAGAAGCGAATCAATTCGTCGCTCGTAAGTTCGGCATCGGGCTTTTTCATCACGACGAGCAGCGGGCGCTCGTCCCATTTGGTGTGGCGCGCGGCAATGCAGGCCGCATTCGCGACAGAAGGATGCGCCAGCGCGATGTTCTCCAGATCGATGGAGCCGATCCACTCGCCACCGGACTTGATCACGTCCTTCGTGCGATCGGTGATCTGCATGAAGCCGTCCGTGTCGATGGTTGCGACGTCGCCCGTGGGGAACCAGCCGCCCTCAAGCGGATCGCCGCCTTCGCCGCGGAAGTATTCGCGGATCACCCACGGCCCGCGCACCATCAGCTCGCCCGCGGCCTTGCCGTCACGCGGCAGCTCGTGACCGTCGGCATCGACGACTTTCATGTCCACGCCGAACACGCTGCGGCCTTGCTTCGACTGCACGGCAAGCCGTTCCTCGACTGGCAACAACTGTTGATGCGGCTTGAGCGTGCACACGGTGCCCAGCGGGCTCATCTCGGTCATGCCCCATGCGTGCAGCACAGTGACGTCGTAGCGATCCTGAAAGGCGCGCATCATCGCCGGCGGGCAAGCAGAGCCGCCGATCACCGTGCGGCGCATCGTCTTGAGTTTGAGATTGTTCGCTTCAACGTGCGCGAGCAAGCCTTGCCATACCGTTGGCACGCCGGCGGAGATCGTCACGCCTTCGGCTTCGAACAATTCGTACAGGCTCTTGCCGTCGAGGAAAGGGCCGGGGAACACGATCTTCGCGCCGGTCATGCAGCCCGCATAGGGGATGCCCCATGCGTTCACATGGAACATCGGCACCACCGGCAAGATCGTGTCGCGCGCCGACAGGCCGAACGAATCGGGCAGGCACAGCGCATACGTGTGAAGCACCGACGAGCGATGGCTGTACAGCGCGCCCTTCGGGTTGCCCGTAGTGCCCGACGTGTAGCACAGCGAGCTGGCCGTGTTCTCGTCGAGATCGGGCCAATCGAAGTCGCCGCCCAGCGAATAGAGCAGGTCTTCGTAGCAAATGAGTTTGACCTGCGGGTTCACGGGCATGTGCGCGCGATCAGTCATCGCGACGAAGGCCTTGATGGTCTTCACGCGCGATGCAATCGCCTCGACCAGAGGCAGGAACGTCAGGTCGAAGAACAGCACGCGATCTTCCGCGTGGTCCGCGATCCACGCCACCTGGTCCGGATGCAGGCGAGGGTTGATCGTGTGCAGCACGCTGCCCGAGCCCGACACCGCGTAGTACAGCTCCATGTGCCGGTAGCCGTTCCACGCGAGCGTCGCCACACGATCACCCTCGCGCACGCCAAATTCACGCAGCGCACGCGCCATGCAGCGCGAACGCATGGCCAGCTCGGCATACGTCGTGCGATGAATGTCGCCCTCGACGCGGCGCGACACGATCTCCTGCGCGCCGTGATGCCTTTCGGCATGCTCCAGCAGCGCGGAGACCCGCAGCGGCCGCTGCATCATGTTGCCGAGCATGGCGAAGTCCCTTGCAGCGTCAGAAGTTGTGGCGCACGCCAATCATGGTCGCATGAACGTTGTTGTTGGCGACAGGAACAGTGGCATAGACAGGGCCGAGGTTCATGTTGGCACCGTGATTGGTCACAGCGGCGAACTGCGCGTACACCATCGTGCGGCGCGAGAACGAATACTCGATGCCCGCCGCGAATTGCGAAGCGGTGTTGCCGACATTCGTCTTGTCCTTGATCTTGTAGTAGCCGGTGGTGAAGTTGACGTTGGGCGCGAACTTCCAGCCGAAGCCGATGTCCCACATGTCCAGCGCGGCGGAGCCGCCCGGCATGATTGCGTGCGCCGGGTTGCGGGCCTGCAGCAGCTGGCCAGCGACGGTGAACTGGTTCCACGTATAGAGCGCGCCCAGGCCGGTCAGCCGGTTGGTGTTCGCGGTCGGCGAAAAGCCGGCGGCTGCAATCGCTGCCGGAGCCGCAGCCGCGCCCAAGGCGGCCGTATAAAGCGTGGTCGCGTTGGCAAGGTTGTTGCCGTAACCGTTGTAGTACAGCGCCGAAAGCTTCAGGCCGTTGGCGTCGTACATGAGGGTGGCGGACTCTTGCACGTTGGCGCGCTGGCTGTTTGCGGTATTGCCCAGCGCGTATTCGAGGGCGGCTGTCACGCCGTTCCAGTTCGGTGAGTTGTAGACGATCGCGTTGTCGTTGTAGATCGTGCCGAATGCGACGTTGGAGTTGTTACCGAGCCATGCCTTGCTCGCGCTGTTCACGCCGACGAGGCCCGTCAGCACGGAGCCGAAGTACCTCGCACTGCGGGCATCGGTCGCAGCCATCGCGTAGTACATCGGCGAAACCTGGCGGCCGAACTTCACCTCGCCCCATGTGCCTTGCAAACCGATGGTGGCGAACTGGTTGAACGTCACTGTGGTGCTTGCGCTATTGGGCCCGCCCAGCGCGCCGCTGGGCACGGTGATGTTGCCTTGCAGCTGGTAAATGGCCTTCAGGCCGCCGCCGAGGTCTTCGTTGCCGCGGATGCCCCAGTAGCTGCCGCCGATGCCACCGTCTTTCAGCTGCGTGCTGCCGCCGACCGTGGGCGACACCACCGGCACATAGCCGAGCGGGCTGGTACTGACGTTGTTGGTCGACAGAACGCCGGTGTCCAGGACGCCGTAGACGCTGACGCTCGACTGGGCGAAAGCGGGGGCGCAGAGCGCGGCGGCGCAGGCGAGCGCCAGGGGATGCAACTTCATTGTTTCTTCTCCTCGTTTGATTTGTGAATTCGAAAAGCGATTCGGATAGGCTGACGTTAAGCGGCGCCCTGCAAACCGGCCCCCCTCGCGTCGAGGGGTTCGCCCCCCGAGAGCGGGTCGCCGGCGCGGGCCTTGTCGGATTCGTAGCTGCGTGCGGTCATCAGGAAAGCACCTGCTGCGACCAGCGCGAACATCGGTGTGATCGTCAGCGCGGCTTCGAGACCCCAGCTGTCGGAAATCACTCCCGCGATGAAGGGGCCGGTCGCCAGGCCGAAGAGGTTCTGGAACAGCGCGAGCACCGATGCGCCCGTCGAGCGCACGCCGGGGTGCGTCACGTCGAGCACGATCGCGGCCACCGGGCCCACGGTGCAAGTCGAGAGAAATCCGCCGAGCACGATCCAGCGGAATTGCGATTGCAAGTCACCGCCCTGCGCGAAAGCGCCGACCAGCACGAACATCGACGCGATGCACAGCACCGCCATCACTGCGAGCTTGCGGCGTGGGTGCTGCGCGCCGGCCTTGTCGGCGACAGCGCCCCAGACCACTGCACCCACTGCACCGGCGAGCACGACCATCGCCGCCTGCACGCCTGCTTGCGCGGGCGGAATGCCGTGCACGCGATTGAGAAAGCTCGGAAGCCACGACCACAGCGCGGCGATCACGATCACTTGCGCGGCAGCGCCGATGCAGACCCACAACATCGTCGGCGCACGCACGAGCAGCTTGACGATGTGGCGTGTGGCTTCGCCGACGGAGCGGCGCTTCGCATCGAGCTCGGGAGCGAGCTGGACGGTCGGGTAGTCGCGCACCTTCAGGTACAGCAGCGCGAGCACGAGGCCGGGTAGCCCCACAACGCCGAACGCCGCCTGCCATCCCCACTTCGCCGCGATCACTCCGCCGAGCATCACGCCCAGCACGGAGCCCACGGAAGCGCATGCGAAAAAGCCCGCCATCAACGCGCCGCGCATGCGGGAGGGAAAGTGGCTCACGATGAGCGCGCTGCCGACGGAGCCGTAGCCCGCTTCACCCAGCCCGACCACCGTGCGCGCGGCGAACAGCGCGCCGTAGCTGCGAGCCCACATGCACGAGACCGTCGCGATGCTCCATGCCAGCGCCATTGCAGCGATGCTTTTCACGCGGCTTACGCGATCCGCGAACAACGCAACCGGCAATGCGCCGAGCGCAACGGTGATCGACACGATCGACACCAGCCCGCCGAGCTGCTTGTCCGAAAGGCCCCATTCCGATTTGAGAAACGGAAACAGCGAGACGATCACCTGGCGATCGACGTAGTCGAAGATCATCAGCAACATCGTCATCGCGAAAGCGAACCAGGCGGCGCCGCGGCTGTAGAGATAGTCGTCGTCGCGTGGCGCGCTCGAAAGTGCGTTCAGGTCCATGAGTTGTCTCCTCGGGTCTTTTTGTTAATCAGGGACGAAGCACAGTCGCGCCGGTGGTCGCGCGCGACTCGAGTGCGCGATGCGCCAGCGCGGCATCGGCCAGCGCGAATTCCTGTTGCGGCTCGCTGCGGATGCGGCCCGCGAGCACGTGATCGAACAGATCGCGCGCCATCTCCAGCATGTGCGCGCGCGGCATGGCGTAATGAATCATCGCGGGGCGCGTGACCCAGAGCGACCCCTTCATCGCAAGCAAGGTCGTATCGATGTTCACCGGGCCTGACGTCGTGCCGTTGCTCACGAGCGCGCCGCGCACTTGCAGGCTGTCGAGCGAGGCCATCAATGTGTCTTTGCCGACGGAGTCGTAAACCACGGGCACGCCCTTGCCGTCGGTGAGTTCGCGCACACGCTTCGGAATTTCGCGCGCCATGTCTTCGGGTGTCATACCGCCGGTGACGATCACATGCGCGCAGCCGTTCGCGCGCGCGGCTTCGGCTTTTGCTTCCGTGCTCGCCGTGCCGATCATGCGAACGCCGATCGCGCGCGCCCACTGGCATGCGATGGAGCCGACGCCGCCCGCTGCTGCGTGATAGAGGATCGTCTCGCCGCCCTTCAACGGGAACACCTGGCGGAACAAGTACTGCGCCGTCATGCCCTTCATCATCAGCGTCGATGCAGTGCGGTCGCTCACGCCGTCCGGCAGCGGGATCAACACATCGGCGGGCATCACGCGAACATCGGAATAAGCGCCTTGCGGGCCGAGCAGATAGCCGACGCGATCGCCCACGCGCACGTCGGTCACGCCATCGCCGACAGCTTCGACAACGCCCACCGCATCGGAGCCGATGCCGTTCGGCAGTGCGAGCGGATAACGGCCCGTGCGGAAATAAATGTCGATGAAGTTGACCGCGATGTACGTGTGCCGCACTCGCGCCTGGCCCGGGCCGGGTTCACCCACTTCGACGTTTTCGAGCCGCAGCACCTGGGCGCCGCCGGTCTCGTGCAAGCGGATTGCGCGTGAGGTCGTGGTCGTCATGGCGTTCAAGCCGCCTTGCGCAGGAAGCCCTGCTGGCGGCCCGGCTTGTTCGGTGCGAAGCCGTTGGCCAGCAGCGTCTCTTCGATCGTGTCGTAGAACACGCCGATCTTCAGGATGTCGCGCGCTTCCTGCGCCGTTGCAATCGGGCGGCCGAATTCTTCCGAGATGCGAACGAGCTGCTTGATCTGCTCGACGGTGCCCATCTTCTGCGTGCGCGATTGGTTCCAGATGTTGTCTTCGATGCCGCAGCGCACATGCAGGCCCATCGCGATGCCCATCATGTTGATCGGCAGCGTGTTGCGCATGCTGCTTTCCACCGTGAGCATCGAGCCGTCAGGGATCGCGCGCAGGAAGTTCGCGAGGTTGTAGATGTTGGGCGCGTCCATGCCGCCCGAGATCGCCACCCAGTTCATCACCAGCGGGCCCTTGTAGATGCCGCGGCGAATGAGGCGCTCCACCGTCTCGAAGCTGTTGAGGTTGTAGAACTGGAAGGCGCTCTGGATGCGCTTGGCCGACAGGCGCTTGATGTGTTCTTCGAAGAAGCTCGGCGTGGACGGCACAATCATCTCGCTGTACGCGCGCATGCCTTCGGGCGTGCCGAGCGACGTGCCCGCGATGTCCTCGGTGTCCATGTGCTCGATCACGTTCATCTGCGACGTGTTGACGGTGACCGTCACCTGGTCGGGCTGCGGGTCGAGCTCGGCGAGCATGTGCCGCGTGTCGTCCGACAGCCACTTCGCATTGGAGCCTTCGCCTTCGGGCGCGAACGAAATCGAGCCGCCCACCTGGATCACGATCTCGGGGCAAGCCTTGCGCACGCCCGCGATCAATTCGTTGAACTTCGACAGGCGCTTGCTGCCCTTGCCGTCGAGTTCGCGCACATGCAGGTGCAGCACGCGCGCGCCGGCCTCGTAGCAGTCCACGGCTTTTTGCACCTGGTCTTCCATCGTCACCGGGATGTCTTCGGGGAAGTCGGAGGGAACCCACTCCGGCCCGTAAGGCGCGGCGGTGATGACGAGCGGGTCCTGGTTCTCGGGGATGAGATGGCCATCGAGGAAGTTCATGTTGGGCTCCTGTGTGCTTTTCAAATCAGAAGGGCGTGTCGCCCTTGATGCCGGCGCGCTCCATCTTTCGATGGCAGGGCGGGTAGTCCATCACCGCGTAGTGCTGCGTCGAGCGGTTGTCCCACATGGCGACGCTGTTCGGCTTCCAGCGGAAGCGCACCTGATATTCGGGAATGAACGCCTGACTCACGAGATAGCGCAGCAGGTCGCTTGCGCCGTGCGTGTAGTCCTGGCCGAAGCGCACGTTCGCGGGCGTGTGGAAATTGGTGAAGTGCGTCGTGAACCCGTTGACGAAGAGAATCCTCTCGCCCGTCTCCGGGTGCGTGCGCACCACTGGATGTTCCGCATCGGGAAACTGCGCCTTGAGCGCAAGGCGCTTTTCGATCGGCATCGCTGCGCCGAACGTCGCTTCGATGCTGTGGCGCGCGCGCAGGCCCGCGATCTGGTCCTTCACGTTTTGCGGCAGCCGCTCGTAGGCGAGCGCCATGTTGGCCCACATCGTGTCGCCGCCGACGGGCGGGCATTCGACGCATCGCAGCACGCAGCCGAACGGCGGCTTCTCGCGCCATGTTGCATCGGTGTGCCACGCGTTTTCGTAGCGATCGGCCGGCGCTTCGGGCGATTTGTAGATGCGCACAAGGCCTGGATGGTCGGGGTCGCTGCCTGCAACGGGGTGATCTTCCAGCTCGCCGAAGTGCCGCGCGAAAGCGACGTGCTCCGCGCGCGTGATGTCCTGGTCGCGAAAGAAGAGCACCTTGTGCTGGAGCAGCAGCTCGCGAATCTCCGCCACCATCCCCGGATTGCGCGACGCCTCACCGAGGTTCACGTTCCCCAGCTCCGCGCCGATGGCGCACGTGAGCGGCTCGACCCGGATCGAACGCGAAAGCGAACGGGCTTCGATGACGGCGGGGGCGGCGAGCATGGCGGCTTCTCCTTGGATGTCCCAAGGCTAGGCGCGCGGATGGAAAGCGGCCCCCCCGTTGCCGAGGGGGACTAGGGTCAACCCTGAGTGGGTCCGGCCAGCAGGCCCAGGATGCGGGCGCGGGCGACGACCTGCTTGCGCGTGCCGGCATCGAGCTTCGCGAAGAGGTTCTTCATGTGCCACTTGATCGTCTCTTCGCCGATGTGCATGGCCAGGGCGATTTCCTTGTTCGACAGGCTGCGTGCCAAAAGCTCCAGCACCTCGCGCTCCTTCGGCGTGAGGGCCATGCTCGGCGTTGCGCGCACGGGCGCGGCGGGTGCCTGCTGCATCTGCGCGGGCGCGCTCTGCGGCTCCGCGCTGCGGCTCACCAGCGCGCCCAGGCCCGGATGCGCGTCGGCGAAGATGCGCTTCAAGCCGTGCACCTGCGCGAGCTCCATCGCCTCACGCAGGAGCGGGCCCGCGCGTTCGCCGCATTCGTCCATGGCCCACGCACGCAGGCCGAGCAGCTCGATGTGCAGGCGGCTTTGCTTGACCTCCTGCGCGATCGCATCCGCGTGCGCCAGCGGCTCCAGCGCGGCTCGCCAATCGCGCGCGGCCACAGCGGCGTACGCGTGCGCGATCGATTGCAAGGGCCGCGTGCTGCGCCGCCACAGCGGGCCGCGCGATGCCTGCTCGGCTTCGTAGAGCACGTCGATCTCGTCGCAAATGTCGCGGCAGGTTTGCGCGCGAAAGGTTCGCGCATGCACTCGCGCCTGTTCCGCAAGGCTTGCGATGCGAAGGCGCGGGAGTTTGCGTGCAACGCCCACCGCGTCGAGTGCGCCGAGCAATTCGAGCGCGCGATGTTCGTGGCCCGCGCCAATGGCCATCCGCGCCATCGAGCGATAGCCGAGCAGCACGCATTCGGGCAACGCGGTGCGTTCGAGCACGTCGAGCCGATTGGCGAGCTGCGCGCCCGCTTCCTCGGGGCGATCCAGTTCCCACAGCGCTGCCGCAAGCAACGCGGCCGACATGGTCGCGAACGAGCTGCGACGGCCCAGGTCGCCTTCGGCCGCGGCGAGCATCGGGCGCAGCAGCTGTTCCGCAAGCACCACCTGCCCTTCCCACAAGTACGCCAGGCCGATGCCGAACTCGCCCCATCGATCGAGTTGCGCGGCCGAGTGCGGCGCCTGCTGCTGGCGCAAACGCGCAAGCGCGGGTTGGCCGCCCAGCAAAGCGCGGAACGCACTGCGATTCGCATGAATCTGCAGCAGCGCGGCGTCCTTGAGCGGCGGATGTTCGGCCCACGGGTCGTGCAGCGCCGCGAAGCCGTCGGGGTCATCGGCGAAGAGCCGCGCGCCCGCCAGAATCAGCGCGCATTCGCAGCGCAGCGGGTCGTCGGCGTTGGCACTCCCGTTGGCATTCGCGAGGATGCGTTCGACGTAGCGGCTGGCCTCTTCGTTGCGCTCGCTCACCGAAAGCGTCCACGCCGCCGCAAGAAGCAAGCGTGGGCGCCGGTCCACTTCGGCCGGCGGCAACTGCGCTAGCCATTCGAGCGTCACTGCCTGACGGCCGCGCATCGTCGAGTCGTACAGGCTGCGCTCCGCGAAGTCGTAGGCCTTCTGGTTTTCTCCCGCCGCGAGCGCGTGATGCGCCGCTGTCTCCAGCATGTTGTGCGACGCGAACCAGTCCGCAGCGCACGCGTGCAACTGGCGCAGTTCGCCCTGGCCCAGCGCATCGAGACGCGGACGCACGGCGTTTCGCGCGAGCGAATGCATACGCAGCCAATCGCTTTCAACACCCGCCATGAACACCGGTGTTTCGCGAACCAGGCGCGCAAGGCGATCGGCCGCGGACGCATCGCCCGCCAGCTCGATCGCAAGCTGCGGATGCAGGTGATCGACGATTGAAACGCGCGTGATGAACTCCAGGTCGCCCGCATCGAGGTTGCGCAGCATGAAGCCGACGAACTGCTCGCGCAGCGCGCCGCCGTGCAGGTCGAGCGACGGCAGCTGCGACTGCCCGCCCGCGTCCATCACCGACAGTGCAAGCTGCAACCCGAGCGGCCAGCCTTCGGTCATTTCATGAAGGCGCGCCGCCTCGTCGCGCGAGACCTTGTCGCCGAAGCGCGCACGCACAAGCGCAATCGTCTCGTCGAGTGTGAAGCGAAGCTGCGCCGCGCCGATGCATGCGCACTGGCCGTAGGCCGCGAGGTCGTCGACCCGCAAGTCGCAATCGGCGCGCGCCGCAACGATGGTGCGCAGGTTGGCCGGTGCGTTGCGCAGCAGGTATCCGAGCAAGTCGCGTGTGGCGGGCGGAAGGCGATCGGCTTCATCGACAAACAGCACGATGTCGAGCGCGCCCTGCGCCACTTCGGCCAGCCACGACGTGATGCCTTCGAATCCTTCGGGCGGCACGGCATCGAGCAGCACATGGCCGAAAGTCGGCCGGCCCGACGCAGTACGCACGGAGAGCGCGAGGCCCTGCACGAATCGCGCGGGGTCGTCCTGCGGTTGCGACGACAACCATGCAACGACCGAGCCTTGCGCGAGATGTTCGCGCCGCCACTGCGCGAGCAGCGATGTCTTGCCGAACCCCGGAGGCGCCTGCACCAGCACCGCCGGCTCCGCCGGATGCATCAGCGCCGGGCGCGCGAGCAGATGGCGCGGCGCGCGCGGCGGCGTGACCTTGAGAAGAAGATCGTTGGCGGCGAGGGGCGCGGCGCTACTCACGCAGCGTGCATCAGCACCACGATTGCATACCAGATGAACGCAACCCACGCGATGGTGAACAGCACCGTGCGCGCGCGGAATTTGCCGAAGCCACTGATATGCACGATGGCGTGCGCCAGGCGCGCGAAGAAATAAACCGCCGCGCAATTGATCGTCGCCGCGGTCGACACGCCCGACAGCTGCGCAACAAGCACCACGGCCGCGAACGGCGCGAAGTTCTCGACCGCGTTGACATGCGCGCGATTTGCACGAGTGACCCAATTGGGCAGCGGGCTCGTCGGCGGGGTTTTATAGTTCTCTTCGGTCAGTGGCCCGCGCGTTTTCACATAGCCGATCACGACGGGGATCCACAGCAGCCCCGTGAGGATTGCGGTGAGCAGCAGGTACAGCAGTTCCGGTTTCATGGCGTTGTCCCCTCGTGTTGATTGAGCGCGGATTGTCGCGCAGGCACCGCAAGCGCGCTAGCATGCTGCCCTGCACCCCACAAAGAACCGGAGACAACCCATGAACTTCACCCGCCGCGAAGCCGCGCGCCTGATCGCGACCGCAACATTGTTCGGCGCTGCCGCAGGCGTTCGCGCACAAGGGGCATACCCCAACCGGCAGATTCGCTGGATCGTGCCGTATCCGGCGGGCGGCGGCTCGGACTTCCTGGCGCGCACGATCGCGCAGCAGCTTTCGACGCAAGTCGGCCAGACCATCGTCGTCGACAACAAACCCGGCGGCAACACGGCCATTGGCGCGATGGACGTCGTGCGTTCGCAAGCCGACGGCTACACGATCATGTCGGCGGACAACGGCACGATGGTGTTCAACAGCGCGCTCTATTCCAAGCTGGCGTACAACCCCGACAAGGACCTTGCGCCCGTCACGCTGATGGGCAAGTTCCCGATGATTCTCGTGGCCGGCCCGGCGTCGAATGCGAAAGACGCCAAGGACTTCATCGCGAAGGCCAAGGCCAAGCCGGGCAGCATCAGTTACGGCTCCGCAGGTGCGGGCAGCCCGCATCACCTCGCGATGGAGTTGCTCAAGGTCAGCGCCGGGCTGCACATGGTGCACATCCCTTATCGCGGCGCGGCGCCTGCGTTGCAGGACCTCGCAGGCGGGCAGATCGCGGTGATGATGGTCGACCTTGCCGCAGGAGCGGGCTTCATCAAGAGCGGGAAGATTCGCGCGCTCGCCGTGGCGAACCCCACGCGCCTGCCGCAACTGCCCGATGTGCCGACGTTCGCGGAGCTGGGCTTCAAGAACGTCGAAGCTGCTGCGCAAGTGGGCCTTGTCGCGCCCGCGAACACGCCGGCCGACGTGATCAACGCCTTGCAAAAGCAAGTGGCTGCCGCGATCAACACACCCGCCGTTCATCAGAGGATGATCGACTTCGGCGTGGAGCCCGTGGGCAGCACGCCGCAGCAATATGCGGAGTTGATCAAGAGCGAAATCGTGCGCTGGCACAAGGTGATCCGCGAGCAGAAAATTTCGCTGGACTAAGCGCAGCAACTGGAGGGCGAATATCGTGGCCACGTTTGTTCTTGTGCACGGAGCGTGGACGGGCGCTTTCGCGTTTCGTCACGTACGGCGCGCGTTGCAGGCGCAAGGCCATGACGTGTTCACGCCGTCGCTCACGGGCGTCGGCGATCGGGCGCATCTTGCATCGCCGCAGGTGGGCTTGCGCACGCACATCCGCGATGTCGTCAACCTCGTGTTGTACGAAGACCTGCGCGAGATCGTGCTCCTGGGGTTTTCGTACGGCGGCTTCGTGGTGAGCGGCGCGCTCGAACACATCGGCGATCGCGTAGAGCATCTGGTGCTGCTCGATGCTTTCATGCCCGAAAAAAGCGGCGACACCGTTGCAAGCCTGATCACCGGCAAGAACCAGCGCTCGCCCATCGCGATCAACGAACAATGGCAGCTGCCCGCGAAGGAACGCCACTTCGATTCCGCGGAGGAAGGCGCTTTCGTCTCCGCGCGGCGCACACCGCAGCCGGCGGCAACGCTCACCGAGCCCGTGTATCTCGCCCAGCCGATCGAGGACTACGCTTTCAAACGCACATACATCCGCGCGAATGTTGCCGAGGATGACCCGGTGCTTGGCGCGCTGTCACGCTGCGCGATGCGCGCGCTGGCGTCGCCCGCATGGACGTATCGCGAGATTGCGACGACGCACATGGTCGCGAGCAACAAGCCGCAAGAGCTTGCGGCGATGCTGCTGGAGATCGCGGCGAAGTAACGCCCCGCGGCCGGCCTAGCCGTGCTGCTTGAAGCCGCCGCCCACCATCCACGGCGTGCCGAACTTGTCGGTGAGCATGCCGAAGCCCTGGGCCCAGAACGTCGGCGCGAAGGGCATCGTCACCTGCGCGCCGTCGGCGAACATGTCGAACTTTTGCTTCGCCTCTTCGGCCGTGTCATACACGAGCGACAGCGCGAAGCCCTGCATCGGCTTGAACGTGCCCTTCGGAGAATCGGACGCCATCAGGTTGCGGCCGCCGATGTCGATCGACGCGTGCATGACGAGGTTCTCCGACCCTGGCGGGCAATGCTGCGGGTCCAGCGGCGTGGGCGAATCGGAGTACTTCATCATCGAGAGAATCTTGCCGCCGGTGACGCGCTCGTAGAAGCGCAATGCGTCGGCGCAATTGCCGTCGAAGAAAAGGTAGTTGTCGAGCGTGGCCATGAGGGTCCTTTCAATTCGCGATGGATCGATGTCAATTCCGCGAACCCGACCGCATGCGGCGGAAGAGCTCCACTTCGAACGCGCCGACGCCCAGCACCAGCAGCACGAGAATGATGAAACCGCCGACGGACGGAACCTTGCCGAGGAGCATCACGGCCGCAAGCGCGATCGCCAGATAGCCGATCGCCTTCGCAACCGTGGGTGGCGGCGGCTTCTTGAGCACGGTGGGCACATAGCTTGCAACGAACAGTGCACCAACGATGAAGCCGAACAGCAACGCGAATGGATAGAGCGCAAAGAGCATCACGCCAACGGGAATCCCGATGAGAGTGATGATGCAGAGCACGGCGAGAACCGGCGTGCCGATGATCGTGAGCAGCCCGAAGCCGATCGATTTGCCGGGGCTGGCCTTCACGCGATCGGGCGCTTCGACGCTGAAGATCGGCGCCACCGCGAGGAAGATCGCGCCGCAAGCCAGGATCGCGAGATACGACACGATCGTGCCGACGATTCGAACGCCCGTGCCGATGGACGACATGATCTCTTCGCGCGCTTCTCTGTGCGCGGACGTCGCTTCGTCGAGCCGCGTGACGTCGCCGCCGATCGTCACGCCTTCGCCGCGCTGCACTTCCTTCGCGGACGCATAGACGAACTTGCCCTTGATCGTGGCCCCCGGGCCGAGCGTCACCGTCTCCGCCGCGACCTTGACGTCGCCGTTGACCGTGCCGTTGATCGTGAATGTTTCGGCGCTGCCCTTCAGGTCGCCGTTGATCGTGCCGTCGATCACCGCGTTGCCGGCCATGACTCGCGCGCGCCCGCCGATGACGGCGCCCTTCGTGATCCGCACGTCGCCGCCCGCAGCGACGAAATTGCCGCCGATCGGCGCGTCGACAGTGACCGTGCCGCCCGCGAAGACCGCCTTGCCGCCGACGGGCGCACGCACATCCACGTTGCCGGCGGCCGCGACGGCATTGGTGCCGATCGGCTGGTCGATGATCACGCGCCCGCCAAAGGCGACGAAGTTATCGGCGATGGGCTTGCCGGGGGACACGCGCCCGCCCGCAAGCACGACGCTGTTGTCCGTGTCGATGATGACCGTGGTCGTGTCGGCGTCTTTCGCGGCATGCGCGAAGGGGCCGATGAATGCAAACGCTGCGGCTGCAACGAGCGCGGTGATGCGGGCCGCGCGCGAACTATCCGTCATGGAAGCCCTCCTTCCTGCGCAGGCAGGATGGGGGCGATGATACCGATGGATTCAGCAGCGCAACTGGTTGAAACGTTTTCGCGCCTCGATCAGCGTGTCCTGCGCCTCGTCGATCTCGAACTGGCTTGCGCCGGCGCGGGTGCGCTCCTGTTCGACGGGGATCTTCTTGTCCAGCCGCGCGCACTCGTCGCGGTCGGAGCCGGAGAGCGCGATGCGATGCCGGCGCAGCGCGAGTTCCTGCGACGTCTCGCCGGGGAGCCTGTGCGCGACAACCTCCGCGGTCTTGCTTCGCGGCGCGTCGGCGGCAGCGTCGTACGTACGCACGATGCGCGTCGAGCACGGCTGCTCCGAATACGAGTGCCAGTCGCACTTGTAGGCGGCTTGCGCCTGCGCGTCGGGCGACAGCGCGCCGATCGACACGGCAGCGATTGCATAGATCCACTTCCTCATGTCACGGCCCTCCTTACGGATAAGGCTGAGCTTAGGAAGGACTGCGCCCCCTGGCGGTACCCAAGTGAAACCATGCGTGTGCACCGATACATCTGCGTGACAGAATCTCCCGCATGAGCGATATCACCGACCTCGGCGCGAGCGCACTGTCGCGCAAGATCCATTCGCGCGAAATATCGTGCCGCGACACGATGGCCGCGTTCCTCGCGCGCATTCACCGGCTCAACCCGAAGTTCAACGCGATCGTCAATCTCGCGGCGGACGACGTGTTGCTTGCGCAGGCCGATGCATACGACAAGGAGCTTGCATCGGGTGCGTCGCGCGGCTGGCTGCACGGCATTCCGGTGGCGATCAAGGACGCGGCCGATGCGGTGGGTTTCCCGTCGACGAAGGGCTGCGAATTGCTGGCGAAGCACATGCCCGCGCGCGACAGCCTGATGACCGCACGCATGAAAGACGCGGGCTGCATCGTGATCGGCAAGACGACTACACCGGAGCTCGGCCTGGGCTCGCATACGTTCAGCACGCTGTGGGGCTATACGCGCAACGCGTGGGACACGAACGTGAGCGCGGGCGGCTCGAGCGGCGGCGCGGCCGTGGGCCTTTCGCAGCGCATGCTGCCGATCGCGGACGGCTCGGACTTCATGGGTTCGCTGCGCAACCCGGCCGGGTGGAACCATGTGTACGGCTTTCGCCCGTCGCAAGGGCGCGTTCCGCAGCCTTACAACTCTGACGTGTGGATCGACATGCTTTCCACCGAAGGGCCGATGGGGCGCAGCATCGAAGACGTCGGCCGATTGCTGGTGACGCAATCGGGCTACGACCCGCGCGCGCCGCTGTCGCTGCAAAGTTCGGTGATGTTGCGGGGAGACGAAGCAGAGTTGAAAGGCCTGCGCATTGGCTGGCTTGCGGATCTGGACGGGCATCTTGCGACGGACGAAGGCCTGATCGAAACCTGCGAAGACGCGCTGAAGCATTTCGCGAATGCGGGCGCGATCGTCGAGAAGATTCCGCTCGGCTTCGATGCAGTGCGGCTGTGGGACTGCTGGCTGGCATGGCGGCGCGCGGTCGCGGGCCCGCGCGTGGGCGCGTTGATGAATTTGCCCGGCGCCAAGGACAAGATCAAGCCCGAGGCGCAGTGGGAATACGAGTGCTCGCAGGGCCTGACGTACATGGATTTCCGCCGCGCGACGGAAACGCGCACGGCGTTTTATCGCCACATGCACGCGCTGTTCGATTCGTGGGACGTGCTCGTGCTGCCGACGGCGCAGGTCTGGCCTTTCGACGTGACGATGCGCTGGCCGAAGGAGATCGCGGGCCGCGCGATGGACACCTACCACCGCTGGATGGAAGTGACGGCGTATGCAACGCTTGCCGCGGTGTCATCGCTCGCCGTGCCCGCGGGTTTCCATGCCAACGGCAAGTGGCCGATCGGCATCCAGCTGATGGCGCCTAATGGCGCGGAAGCTTTCCTGCTGCGAGTCGCGGCAGCCTACGAAGCGACGCGCAAGGATTTCATCGCGAGGCGCCCCTGAACGATACAACCGCAACGCCGCTTCGCATGCGGCTTTTGCTGCTTGCGGCCAGCGGCCTTTTGCCGCTGGTGCTGGTGCTGGCATGGGGCATCGACCACCTGTTCGAGGAAAGGCGCAACGCCGCGCAGCGATCGGCGCTGGAGCTGTCGCGCGCGCTTGCAACGGCCGTGGATGCGGAAGTGCGTTCGATCGAGAAGCTGCTCGAGCAAATGGGCACGTCCGACGAGCTCGAGCGCGCGGACTTGCGTTCGTTCCACCTCGCCGCGCGCCGCGACGCGGAGCAGCTCGGCTGGCGGCAGGTCACGCTTGCCGACGGCGAAGGGCACGTCCTCTTCCGGTCCAACCAGCCGTTCGACAGCTTCGATCGGCGGCCGATCGATTCGCAAAGCCTCAAGGCCACGATCGATTCGCACAAGCCGCAAGTCACGAGCGTGCTGCCCTCGCCCAAGGACGGCGCCGATACCTTTGCCGTTCGCGTGCCCGTGATGCGCGGCGACCAGGTCGTGTACGTGCTGACGGCCGTGCTTTCAACCGACGTGATCGGCAGTGTGCTGCAGCGCCAGGGCATCCCGCTCGATTCGGTCGCGTCCGTATTCGACCAGCAAGGTCGGCGCATTTCGCGATCGCGCCAGTCCGCAACGCCCTTTGGGTCCGAATCGTTGCAGCAGCTGCTTCAGTCGAGCGCGCCCCAGGGCACGGGCGTCACCGTCACCGGCGAAGGCGAGGAGGTGTACACGGGCTTCACGCGGCTTTCGGACGTGGGGTGGACCGTGACGGTCGGCACTTCCGTGTCGCAGGTCAGCCGCGCTTTCTATGCGTTGCTCGGCGCGATCGGGCTGGGGCTGGCGGGCTCGCTCGCGTTGGCGCTGCTGCTCGCGTGGGTGCTCGCGCGCCGCATCACGGATCCGATCGAAAAGATCAAAAGCGCAGCCGCCGCGCTCGGGCGAGGCGACCCCGTCGTCGTGCCGCCGCTGCAAGTCGCCGAACTCGACGATGTCGCGCATGCACTTCGCACCGCCGCGATGGAACGTGACCTCGCGACGCAGGAGCGCGTGCACGCGTTGCGCATGGCCGAGGAGGCCAACCGCAGCAAGGACCAGTTCCTTGCAATGCTGGGCCACGAGCTGCGCAACCCGCTCGCGCCAATCGCGAATGCCGTGCAGCTCATGGCGATGAAGGGCGACGAAGCCACGCAGCATGAGCGCCGCATCATCGAGCGTCAGCTTGTGCATGTGAACCGCCTCGTTGACGACCTGCTCGACGTGTCGCGCATCACGAGCGGCCGGCTCGCGCTCAATCGCAAGCCCGTGAATATCGCGCATGTGCTCGAACAGGTGGTCGAAACCATCCAGCCTTCGCTGCCCGATCGCACGCTCGCGCTGCATATCGAGCCCAGCGTGATCGAAGGCTGGGTCGACGGCGACGAATCGCGGCTCGTGCAGGTGTTCAACAACCTGCTGGTCAATGCGATCAAGTTCACCGTGCCGGGCAATACGATCCGCATCGATGCGGGGCGCAAAGGCGGCGACGTGCGCATCGCCATTGAAGACGACGGCGTCGGCATCGCGTGCGAAGACCTGCATCACGTCTTCGACTTGTTCTACCAGGCGCCGCAGAACGCCGACCGTGCGCGCGGCGGGCTCGGCCTGGGCCTGCCCATCGTCAGGAGCCTGGTCGAAATGCACGGCGGGCACGTCACCGCCGAGAGCGATGGCGTCGGGCTCGGCACTTGCATCGTCGTCTTCCTGCCGCTGTGCGCCGTGCCTGCCGAGGCCTCGACGCCGCGGTCCATACCGATCGACAAGGGATCGGGGCGCGTGCTGGTCGTGGACGACAACGAGGACGCCGCCGACACATGCGCCACATTGCTCGAGATGTCGGGCTACGAAGTGCGCGTGGTCTATACACCCGAAGACGCGCTCGCGGTGTTCGCGCAGTTCAATCCCGGCGTCGCGATTCTCGACATCGGCTTGCCCGGACAGAACGGCTACGAACTCGCCCGTGCGATGAGGCGCCAGGGCTATTCGGGCCGCCTGATCGCGATGACGGGCTACGGGCAGTCGGCGGACATGGCTGCATCGACGGCAGCAGGTTTCGACGCGCACCTGACCAAGCCGGTCGTGCCCTCCGAACTGCTGGAGCGCGTGGCCCGCTTCGCCGCCGAAACCGCACCACTGCGCGCATGACCCTACAATCCCCGCGCATGGAGCGAGGGCATTGAAAAAGGTTCTGCGAAACCGGCATTTCCGCGGACTGATCAAAGGCGCAATGTTGCTGGTGGGAGTTCATGCCGCCGGCACGCTCGGCTACCACTACATCGGGCGCCCTGCCGCGACGTGGATCGACAGCTTCTACATGACCTTCATCACCGTGGCCACGATCGGCTACGCGGAGGTCATCGATCTTTCGCATCACCCGATGGGGCGCCTGTTCACTGTCGGCATCGCCGTCGTCGGCATCGCGACAATGAGTTATCTTTTCTCAACGTTCGTCGCCCTGCTGCTGGAGGCGGACTTCAATGCAGCCCTCAGAAAGCGACACATGCAACGCCAGATCGCCGACATGCGCGGCCACTACATCATCTGCGGCCTCGGCCGCGTCGGCACGAACGTCGCGTATGAGCTGCTCAAGACGGACCGCCCGTTCGTCGTCGTCGAACGCGACGCCGAAGCGATCGACGCATGGCTGGAGCGCCAGCCGAACAGCTTGCACCTGCATGACGACGCCGCGACCGACGAAGCTTTGAACAACGCGGGGCTCAAGCACGCGTCCGGCGTCTTCGCCGTGACGGGCGACGACAGCCACAACCTCATGATCGCGCTGTCGGTCAAGCTGCTCAACCCGCGCGTTCGCGTGGTCGCGCGGCTGCACGACATCCGCAATGCCGACAAGGCCCGGCGAGCGGGCGCGGACGAAATCGTGTCGCCCGACTTCACGGGCGGAATGCGCATCGCGTCGGCGATGGTGCGCCCGCACGTCGTCAACTTCATGGACCAGATGCTGCGCACCGACGACGCGCTGCGTGTCGAGGAGGTCACGGTGCCCGCGGGTTTCGCACCGCGCCCCATCGGCGACATCCTGCCGAAGTCGCGCGACTATGTGCTGATGGCCACGCACGAGCGCGGGCAATGGGTTTTCAATCCGCCCGACGAGCACATGCTGCATCCGGGCACTGCGATCGTCGTGATGACAAGCCCCGGCGCGCGTGAAAAACTCGAGCTGTCGCTGCGCGCCTGATGCGCGGTCATGCCAGGTTCGCCCAGAATGAAAAACGAACAACTCTCCCAGCCCCAGCCATCTTCGCAACCTGATCCCGCCGCGCAGGAGCGCCCGCTGTGGCGCGCGTTCCTCGTATTTCTCGTGCCGATGATCCTTGCGAACCTGCTGCAGGGCCTGTCGGGCACGGTCAACGCTTTTTTCATCGGCCAGATGCTCGGCACGAAGGCGCTCGCCGCCGTTGCCGGCGTATTCCCGATCTTGTTCGTGATCGTCTCGCTGATCCTCGGCGTCGGCGCGGGCGCGTCGGTGCTGATCGGCCAGGCGTGGGGCGCGCGCGAGCCGCAAAAAGTCAAGGCGATCGCGGGCACGGCGATCGCAGTGGGGCTGATCCTCGGCGCGGTGATCGCGCTGTTTGGTGGCCTCTTCGCCGAGCCCATGCTGAAGGTATTGTCGACGCCGCCCGATGTGCTGCAAGACGCATCGCGCTATGCGCGCGTGATGCTCATCGCGATGCCGGGGCTGCTCGTGTTCCTGCTGATGACGCAGCTGATGCGCGGCGTCGGCGATACCGTCACGCCGCTGCTCGCGCTGGTGATCTCCACATCGGTGACGTGCATCGTCACGCCCGCGCTGATCCGTGGCTGGTTCGGGCTGCCCCAACTCGGCGTTGCGAGCGGCGCGGCGGCGGCCGTGGCGTCTTTCATCTGCGCACTGCTGTTCCTCGCGATCTACATGCGCGCGAAGAAGCATCCGCTCGCGCCCGACCTGGAACTGCTGCATAGCCTCAACTTGAACCCGCGGCTGCTCAGGCTTGTGCTGAAGATCGGCATGCCGACCGCGGTGCAGATGATCGTCATCTCGCTGGCCGAAGTCGTGCTGCTCAAGATCATCAACGGTTTCGGCTCCGACGCGACCGCCGCGTACGGCGCCGTGAACCAGGTCGTGAACTATGTGCAGTTCCCCGCCATATCGATTGCGATCACGGCATCGATCCTCGGTGCGCAAGCGATCGGCGCGGGCCGGACCGAACGCCTGGTCCAAATTGTGAAGACCGGCCTGATGTTCAACGTGGTTCTCACCGGCGGGCTGGTTCTGCTCGGCTACATTTTCTCGCGCGACATCATCTCGATCTTCATCACGAGCGAGCCGGTGATCGACATGGCCCAGACGCTGCTGCACGTCATGCTGTGGAGCATTGTGCTGTTCGGCTTCGCGGGCGTGATCGGCGGCATCATGCGCGCGAGCGGCGTCGTGCTGATGCCCACCGCGATTGCGATCTTCTGTATTGCAGTGGTCGAATTGCCGTCGGCATACATCCTGTCGGGCCCCTTCGGCCTGAACGGTGTGTGGATGGCCTACCCGATCACCTTCGGGGCCATGCTCGCGTTGCAGGCTGCGTACTACTTCTTCGTGTGGCGCAGGAAGAAGATCGAACGCCTCGTGTGATCGCGGTCAGTCGGGCGATCAGTCGGGCGTCGTGTCGCCGACCACTCGATATGGCGGCGCGCCGTCCGTGCCCACCATCACGTAGGGCACGACATTCATCACGTCGTCGACGAGCGTGACAGCACGCTCGAGCTCGATCGCTTGCTCCTTCGACTTGACGCAGCCGTAGATCGAAACGATGCGCCGTTCGCCGAGGATCCACAGGCTCGTGTCGTTGAAGCGGCCATCCTCGCGGATGTACAGCTGAACGCGCGGGATGATTTCCTTGTCGTAGAGGTAAGAGTTGGGCAGCCGGCAACGCCCGACGCGATGGCAACTCGTGCCGTGCTGCGATCGCACATGCTGCTGCACGCGCGCCTGCTCTTCTGTAATGAAAGGCCCGCGCGGCGCCGGGCACGGTTGCATGGCGGACGTGACCTGCACGAACGGGTCGCCAAAAAGATTGCCGGCAGCGGGACTGGCTGTCTTCTGCGCCATGGCCGTGCATGACGCGAGTGCAAGCGTGACGAAAACGACGGTTCTCATGCCCTGCGATTGTGCCGCGTGCGAAAACTGCAATTTCGCACAAGCACGAAATGCGGATCAAGCCTAGGATGGGGCACCTGCATCAATTGGAGCGCCCATGCAGGACGCCACCTTCACCACCCTGCTGTACCGATATTTCTTCTTCGGCTGGCTGTACAAGGATTGCACGCGCGGCAATGTCTTCGAGCGTGCGGCGGCGTTTCGCTACAACCGCGAACACGCGCACTGGCTGCTCACCTACATGCGGCGCTGGTTGTGGTGCGGGCTGGTGTTCTACGCGCTCGGCGGCTTCGCCGAATGGGTGCTCGACGCTCCCTTTCTCTCGATCGTCTTCTACGTTCCCGGCGCGCTCGCCGTTCCCGTCAATGCGGTGATCGGTGCTGCGTGGGTCGGGCTCAAGGTTCTGCCCGCTACGTTCTGATCGAGTGCGGTGGCTCTGCTGCAGAGCCACATTCCGACACGATACTTTTCGCGGCCCTCGTGCAACTTCGTTCGCGCGACACGGCACGCGCGCACGATGAAGTCTCGGATAACACCGATTGGGAGTTTGAAATGAAATCCAGGACCTTTGTGTGTGTGGCGGCCCTCGCAGCGCTCGGCTTCGGCTCGGCAGTGCAGGCGCAACCCGATCATCAATCGCGTGGCGAGGCGCAAGCCCCGCGCGAACATCAGCAACAGCAACAGCATCAATGGGGTGGCCAGCGTTCGCAGGGCCAGCAGCAGTGGCGGCAGCAATACGGCCAGCAATCCCAGTACCGCCAGGGGTACCAGCAACAGTTCGCGGCTCCGCAAAATCGCGGCTACAGCGGCTACAACAACTACGCTGCACCGCGCTACTACGCAGGCGGCTACGCACCGGCGCACCGCTTCCTGATCCGCGACTGGCGTGAGCGCAATCTGTACGCGCCGCCGTACGGCTACGGATGGGTGCAAACCGACGCGGGCGACGTGCTGCTGGTCGCGCTGGCATCGGGCCTGATCGCGAGCGCGATCCTTGCGCAGTAGGCTTTAGTCCACCGGGCGCGTGAGGTACACCAGCTCGCGCCCGGGGATGTGCACGCGCGCCGGCATGAAGATCGTGCAGCCGTCGCACGGCGAGCGCACTTCCTCGCCGCCATCGGTGACGATGAGCTCGCCTTTCGCGAACGTCTCCATGCCCACGACGGGCCGCGCGAATTTCACATCCTTTGTCTTGATGACGGGCGTGGACAAAAGCTCGAAGCGCCGTTGGCGCGCGAGCGGCTTCCACGCCGGGTCGGCATCGACAAGGCCAAAGTGCGCGAGGAATCGCATCGTCACTTCGATTGCAAGCTCGCCGCTTGCGCGCATGAAATGCTGGCCGCATTCGGCAACGAGCGCGACGCCGTGATGGTCCGCCTTGCCGTGCAAGCCATGCTCGATCAGCGGCGTGCCTGTCTTCATGCCGGTGGGCATCACGAGGTGGATGTCGGGCACGCCGATCGCCATCGCCGCATCGGTGTTTCGCGCGTACCCGGGATAGACCCAGAACGGGCTCACCGGCTGCGCCGTCGAATGAATGTCGAGGATGTGATCCGCGGCAGCGACGACAGGACGCATCTCCCGCGCGCGGCGCAGCTCCGGGCTGTCTTCTGTTCCGTCGAGCCACTCTTTCGACCAGATGCGATTGAGGTTGTGCACGAGCAGGCGGCTCTTGAAGGGATCGGCACGATTGAAGCTCTCGTAGGCCTCGACGTTCGCGAAGCTCACCGTGAGCGTGCCCACTTTCGGGCGCACGCCGGTGTCGAGCAGGTGCGTTGCCGCAACCATTCCGCAGAATTCATTGCCGTGCGTCAGCGCATTGACAAGGACATGAGGCCCCGGTTTGCCTGAAACGAAACGGTGTACGTACGGCACGCCCGTGTTGCCTTTGGAATAAGCAGCCAGGTCGCGCGGTAACATCTCGAAGACGGTGGTGTCGCTTTCTCGCATGGAATCTCGGTGATCTCTTACACAAGGTTATGCGAAATCACCATTTCTCCTCTTGCGCCGGATTGCAACAAGTTGTTACTATAGGGCAAACCGAGAGGCACAGATGGGTTTTTTCTCCAGCATTTTCGGTGGCGGTCGTTCGCGGCCGACTACGCCGCCGTCGTCGCAGATGCATTCCCAGATCTCCTCGGGGATGTCGCTGCAACTTGCGCAATCGCAAAACACGACACGCCGCGAGCTGCTCCGCGTGGTTTTGCGCGACTCGTTGAATCGTCATGGCATCCCGACCGCGTGGATCGTGCCCGAGCTGCTCACGACAACTTCGCGCGGAGGCGAAAAGGGCATCCACTGGCGACTGCATATCAAGCACTGGGACGCGCGCCTGCTCGAATGCACCGTGTCGCTGCAGAACGCACTCATCAAACGCGTGCTGGCGTTTGATCCGCTCGCGGCCAATTGGCTCAACGGGATTTCGTGGCAGCTCTCGCTCGACGACGAGTCGATGTGCACGCCCCTGCCGAACCCGACGTCGTGGACCATGCAGCAAAAGCCAGTGAGAGTTGCCGAAGCATTGGCTCCAGTCGAGGTCGACGTTATCGAAGGCCCGGTGCACATCGGCGCTTCCGGAAAGCAATCGGACGCACGTGCGGATCTCGACCAGCTGCTTGCGCTGCGCGATGCGGATTTCGCGCGTCACGCCGACGACAAGACCGCGCCCGTGTTCGCGAGTACGGAGCCCGCGAAGCTCCACAACCTCTAGTCGGCTTTCAGTTCAGACAGCCGCCAGCGCCGGCGCGATTGCCGCGCGCGTAAGGCCCAACCGATCCGGCGAGATGTATTGCTGCCGATAGGCTTCGAACAACATCGAGTCGGCCTCCTCGATCGCCTTTTGCTCCTTCACCGAGTCGGCCGACAGCTTGTCGAACTTCGCCTTCAGGGCCACCGGGAAAGGCATGGCAAGCAGCTTTGCTTTCGTCTGATGCGATTGCGCGCGCGCGAATGCAGTGTACGAATTCGCGTGTTCGGCTTCCATCACAGCGAGCACGCGCGCGGACGGCAGCAAGTCCGGCTGGTCGACCAGCGACACGGCCGCACGCAATGCATCGGTGTAGTCGCTTGCGCCGTTCACGGCGTCAAGCCGCGCGGCGATCGGCGCGCATTGCGCAAGCAGTTCGGCGGCCCATTCGGTGAGCAGCACTTCGAGCCCATCGCGCTCAAGCTTGAGGCCGGGCTCGCGCCCGAACGCGGCGGTGCGATGCTGGTTGCGCCCGAGTGCGGCGATCTCCGCCGGCGTGTCGGGTGGGCTGTCCGATAACAGGCAGTGAAGCAGGAAGATGTCGAGCAGGCGCATCGTCTGCAGCGTGATGCCCACCGGCACGAACGGGTTGAGGTCGAGCAGGCGGACTTCGACATATTCCACGCCCCGCTCGCGCAGCGCATGCAGCGGGCGCTCGCCAGGACGGATCACCCGCTTCGGGCGAATGGTTCCGTAGAACTCGTTTTCGATCTGCAGCAGCGACGTGGCGAGCTGGTTGTATTCGCCGCCCGGGTTCATGATGCCGATCGCTTCGTAGGCGGGATACGGCTGGGTCAGCGCTTCGTACAGCGACGCCGCATAGCCTTCGAGCCCGTTGTAGCTCACGGCAAGGCTCGCCTGCGCTTCGCTCTGGTAGCCGAGGCGCCCCATGCGCAGCGACGTGCCGTACTGCATGTACATCGTGCCGCCCGCAAGCTCCTGCAATGAATGATCGCGGCCCGCAACGAAACTCTTGCACAGCGCCGGCGACGCGCCGAACAGGTACAGCAGCAGGAATGCATGGCGGCGGAAATTGCGAATGAGCGCGAAATACTCCTCGCTCGTCACGCCGGGCATCGACCAGTTGTAGTGAATGCCCGAAATCGTTTGCATGCGCCGGCCATAGCGATGCGCAAGGCCCATGCGGTACACGCTCTTCGCGCGGCCGACGTTCGACGAGCCATAACGCCCGATCGGGATGTTCTCGTCGGCCGGCAGGTTGCACGGCATGCTCGACACCCACAGCAACTCTTCACCGAGCGACTGGTAGGTGAACTGGTGAATCTGCGTGAGCTCTTCGAGGCAACTTTCGGGCGTGGCATGCACACTGGTGATGAGCTCGACCTGCGCTTCGCTGTAGTCGGTGGTGATGTTCGGATGCGTGAGCGCCGAGCCCAGCGCTTGCGGATGCGGCGTGAGCGCCAGCGCGCCGTCGGCCGCCGCCCGCAAGCTTTCTTTTTCGATGCCGCGCCGAATTTCGCGCACTCGTTCGTGCGTGAGAATGTCGAGACGGGCCTGCAACTGTGTCATGGCGGGAAGGTAGCACGGCTGGCGTTTTTTCGCTTCCGGCCGGGATGCGCGAATTCTGGTAGGCGCACGGCGCATTGCAAGGCCGCGTCATCACGGCACAATCGCAGGCACACAACAAGCCGCGAAGGCAAGAGGAGACAAGCGATGGCGGTGACGGTCAATATCGACCTCGGCTACGAGTTCGAGGTCAAGGCAAAGTATGACGACGTTTTCGCGGTGCTGTCGGATGTGCCCACGTCGGTCTCGCACTTCCCGAAAGTGGACAAGCTCACCGACATGGGCGATGGCGTCTACAAGTGGGAGATGGAAAAGGTCGGCACGAAGGAAATCGGCATCCAGACCATCTATGCGAGCAAATACAAAAGCGACAAGGCCAAGGGCACCGTCACGTGGACGCCCGTT
>Ga0265314_10000880_pt1 | contig 35806 bp, 31 predicted proteins | sample 4126metaG_FD_203106 | JGI IMG/M metagenome (GOLD analysis project Ga0265314, IMG submission 203106) | Rhizosphere microbial communities from Carex aquatilis grown in University of Washington, Seatle, WA, United States - 4-1-26 metaG | ecosystem: Host-associated > Plants > Roots > Rhizosphere >...
GCCGATCGGAATGATCCGTCTGCCGGAAAACTGCGCGAATGTGTCTTTCGGCGGCACCAAACGCAACCGCCTGTTCATGTGCGCGAGCCAGTCGCTGTACACGGTCTACGTCGGCACCACTGGCGCGCATATCGCCTGAGCAACACCGCTCCATGACTGTCGCGGCTCGGAAATGGATCGGGATACGCGCGCGGCGTGTTTTTCGCTATCGCTGCACGCGGCCCGAGCCGCCTTCTTTCAGGAGCGCGTTCACCTCGGCCACGCTCACCCGGCTGAAGTCGCCCGGGATGGAATGCTTCAGGCAACTCGCCGCAGCCGCGAACTCCAGCGCCTCCTGACTGCCGAGCCTGGTGAGCATGCCGTAGATCAATGCGGCCGCGAAGCAATCGCCCGCGCCGACGCGGTCGACGATATGGGTGATGTCATATCGGTGGCTGGTGAGAAACTGTTGGCCGTCATGCAGACAGGCCGACCAGCCGTTGTGCGAGGCACTCAAAGATTCGCGCAGCGTGATAACGATCGCCCGAAGGTTCGGATAGGCGGATAGCACGCGGTCCGCGAGCTTCTCATACTGCCGGCGATCGAGTTGTCCGGACTGGACGTCGACTTCCACTTCTAAGCCGAGCGCCGCCTGGACGTCCTCTTCGTTGGCGATCAGCACATCTGTGAACTTGACCAACTCGGGCATCACCTCATGCGCGGATTTGCCCCATTTCCAAAGATTCTTCCGGTAGTTGAGGTCGCAGGAGATCGTGAGTCCCGCCGCGCGTGCCTTGCGCAGGGATTCGAGCGCCAAATCGGCAGCCGAGGAACTGAGCGCCGGTGTGATTCCAGTGATATGAAACCATGTGGCGCCTTCGAAGATGCCAGTCCACGAAATATCGCCTGGCTTGGCGAGCGCCATCGCGCTATGGTCGCGATCGTATACGATTCTGGAGGGCCGCTGGTTGGCTCCCGCTTCGAGATAATACACGCCCAAGCGCCCAGCAGCGGTGCGAATGACGTGCGAGGTGTCGACGCCGCAGCCCCGCAGTTCGGCCACGGCCGCATCCGCAATCGGGTTAGCCGGCAATACGGTTACAAAGCTGGCAGGTAGTCCGAACGACGCGATCGCCACGGCAACATTCGCCTCCGCGCCGCCGAATGTGGCCACGAATTGGGGCGTCTGGAGGAATCGCTCAAACCCTGGAGGAGCCAGGCGCAGCATGATCTCGCCGAAGGTGACGACCTTCCGTTGCATCAGGCTTTCCCGCGGGCTTCGGCGATCACGGCAATAAACCGGCGCGCCAGATCCGTGATGGATTTGAAATCGCCGGCCTTAGCGCCGGCCGTGAGGCTCCCGCCGACGCCCAGTGCCACGCTGCCGGCCTGGATCCATTCCGCGGCATTGTCGATGCTGACACCGCCGGTGGGCATGAGCGAAGATTGCGGCAGCGGAGCTTTGGCGGCTTTCACGAACGACGGCCCCAGTGTCTCGCCCGGAAAGATTTTGATGATATCGGCGCCCGCTTCCATGGCTTCCACGATTTCGCGGATAGTACCCGCACCCGGCAAGTACGGGATCTGATACCGGTTGCACAGGCGCGCGGTGTCCGTGTTTAGCGACGGGCTCACCACGAATTGCGCGCCCGCAAGAATCGCGATACGAGCAGTTTCCGGATCAAGCACGGTTCCGGCACCCAGCGCGATCTGTTTTGCCGGATAACGTTTCGCGAGTTCCTGAATCACCGCCGTAGCCCCGGGAACGGTGAATGTGATTTCGATGGCGGCGGCACCGCCCGCAGCGCACGCGTCGACGATGCGGGAGGCTTGACTCGAGTCGTCGGTCCTTACGATCGCCACTAGGCCGGACTCCGTGATCCTGCTTAGTACGTGAAGTTTAGCGGGGGCCATGTCGATTCTGTTCTCGACCACTGTATCGCAAACATGGTTTCTCGCATCTTCGCTCGAACCCGCCTCAGTACCAACCGTTTGGGACATTCTGGCCGCGTCCCGAGCGACGAAGTGTCGCACGCCCAATTCTGTCTCTTCTTGTATCCACGACACACGGCGCTATCTGGTTACTTCCAAAGAACTTTAACCGCGGCCGGGCGAGCCCCACAATGGTGTCCGACGTGCAGTCATCGTTGCCACTAGTGATAAAGACTGACCAGCATCGACAGGTATTGCCGGTCGTGTACAGCATCGCCGGCCTGGCGGTGTGTGTGATGAACCTGGCGCAAGCCGACGTGACCCATCACGACGATTTCCTGTATTACCTGTTGTGCGGCGCTATCGCTGCCCTGGGCCTGCGCAGCACGCATCGCAACGCGATTCCGGTAAGTTTCCTGGTGATGCTGCTGGCCATCGAAGACCTGAGTCTTCCGGAACTGGTCTTCATCGCTTCCCTGATTTCGCTTCTCAGCCAGATTCGTGAGTCCGGACGCACGCGGCCGCAGATCCGTGCCCTGATCCTTGCTATTGCGACCGGCAGCATCGGCATTGCCTTGGCCCAGATGGTCCACCAGGCTTTGGCCGTCATCAAGTACAACGCTCTGTTTCCGGCGCCTCTAGTCGCCAGTTCTCTGGTCCTGCTCTTGAACTTGAGTCTCTCCCGGGCGCTGGGGAAGGACGGCTCTTTTTCGGTCAAAGTGCTGCTCCAGGAGTGCCGCCCGTTGCTGCCGTGGTTTGTGGGACTGGCGTACCTCGCGTCTCTGGTCCGTAGCGCAGCCACCTTGAACGGGATGAACGCCGGACTGGTGACGCTGCCCATGTTGTTCGCGCTAGACGCCGCCTTCCGGGCCTGGTTCGATACCAAAGAGAAGCACCGGGAAGAACTCGCAGCCCTGCAGAAGCGCAGCTTGGAAAACCTGGCGGCGCTGCATCAACGAACACTGGAGACGCTGGCGGTCGCCATCAACGGCCGCGACCGCACCACGCAAATGCATCTGCGCCGGGTCCAGTTCTATGTCCGGGCGGTGGGAACGGAATTGAAACTCAGCGAGGAAGACCTGGAGCACCTGAATGTCGCTGCCCTGCTGCACGATATTGGCAAGCTGGGCATTCCCGATCACATTCTGCTCAAGCCCGGGCCGTTATCGCCGGAAGAGTGGGAGAAGATGAAGACCCACCCGTTGAGCGGCGCGGAGATGCTCGCCCGCATGAATTTCCCGGAGCAAGTGCTGGAGATCGTCGCCACGCACCACGAGAAATGGGATGGCAAGGGTTATCCGCGGGGCCTCAAAGGCGAAGAGATTCCGATCGGCTCCCGAATTCTTGCCGCCGTGGACTGCCTGGATGCGCTCGCATCGGACCGTCCCTACCGGGGCGCTCTCACCATCGATATGGCGATGGACAGGGTCTCCCGGGAAGAAGGACGAAGTTTCGATCCGCGAGTGGTGTCCGTGTTGCAACGTAGATATGCGGAGCTGGAGCGCTTGGCGTGGGGCGAGGTGACGGATAACGCCGTCGCCGAAACACCAGATGCGCCATCCCAAGACCTTGGAAAGCTGTCCGCCACCTTGAATTCCGAGTCCAAGCCCGCCTCCGATTCGATTCTGGACCCGATTGTATCCGCGCGACAGGAAACGCAGCGCCTGCAGACGCTGGCCACGGCTCTGACGCACTCCTTGGGTGCGAGCGAGGTGACCGCCGCGATCCATCAGCACGTGAAGGAGATGATCTCCCACGATACGCTGGCGATCTACGTGAGCCGCGACGGGCAGATGGAGCCAATCGAAATCGTCGGCGAAAATAGTCACCTGTTCAGCCGGGACGCATTCCCGATTGAAAAAGGACTTTCTGGCCGCGTGGTCCAGCACAAGAGTTCGATTCTGAATGGCGATCCCTGCATGGAATTCGGTTTCAACAACGATTCGGTGGTGGTGTACAAGCTGCAATCGGCGTTGGCCGTCTTGATGAAGGGGCCGAAGGGCATGTTGGGGGTCATCACGCTCTACCAGAAGGACCTCCGCGCCTTTAATCGCGATCATCTTCGACTTTTGGAAGCGGTCAGCCTGCAGATCGCGCCGGCCATCGAGAGCGCACTGCGCTACCACGATACGGAAAAGATGGCGGTGACCGATCACCTGACCGGCCTTCCCAACGCTCGTTCGCTGGAGCTGCATCTGCATCGTGAGCTTTCGCGTGCGCAACGGGAAGAGAAGACGGTTGGAGTGCTGGTCTGCGACTTGAACGGATTCAAAGGGGTCAATGACCGGTTCGGCCACCTGAAGGGCAATGAAGTATTGCAGGTGGTAGCGAAGGGGCTGCAGGATGTCTGCCGCAAGTCCGACTACGTCGCGCGCATGGGAGGAGACGAGTTCGTCATAGTCTCACCCGGGTTGAGGGAAGATCTGAGCGTGTCCTATGTGGAACGACTGCAGACCGTGGCGCGCGCGGCGGGCTGGGCCGTCTGCAACGAGCAATGCCTCTCCATGGCAGTCGGCACGGCCATCTATCCTTTCGAAGGCACCGACGCCGAAGTTCTCCTGGCCGAAGCCGACCGCAGGATGTACAGCGCCAAGCCGCAAGGCTCTCGCCGTGGGGAGCCTGCTCCCGCCCAAGCAGTAGCTGAAGAGCGCGTTTCCTGAAAGAGCCCCCGCTCGGCTCAAACTGGAATAAAGCCCTGCCCGTGTAAGGGCAGGGGACCCGTTATTGTTGAGACGACGACATCTCGTCAGCCGACTTCTTGACCATTAGAAGCGCAATGGTGGTCGCCAGGAGAGTGATGAACGATCCTACGTAGTTGGTGAACAGCGCGACTACGGTAAGACCGGCGGAAAGTATGAACAGGCCCGTGACGATCTTGCCAAAGTGCTGGCGGAAATCGACCTTGGATTTCACCGGCCCGTTGACCACTTCTCCGCAGTTGACGCAGTTCACGTCGGTCTTGGCTATCGAGGATTCGCACTGTTTGCAGCGTTGCATAGGAGCCTGGAAACACCAGGCAGCCCCAGTCTACAGGCCGTTCCTGCACCAGTCTATTGGGCGTTCACCCGATCGGGTCTAAGCACCTACGGAGCGGAGTGCGATAAACTCGCTCTCGATGAGGAAGATGTTGAGGAAGACGGCGACCAAGATTATGCTCAGGACACTTCTCTGTATCGCATGCATGGGGGCAGGAATCGCCCGGGCGCAAATTCAGAATTACAAGCCCGTGACGCAGGACATGCTGACCAACCCCAGTCCGAATGACTGGTTGATGTTCAGCCGCACCTACGATGCGCAGCGCTACAGCCCGCTCAACCAGATCAACAAGCAGAACGTGAACCAGCTCGGGCTGGCGTGGACCCGGGGCCTGGCCAACGGCACCATGGAGAGCATCCCGCTGGTGCATGACGGCGTGATGTACGTGATCGCGCCGCCCGCGTCCGTTCTGGCGCTGGATGCCACCAATGGCGATGTCATCTGGGAATACAAACACCGTCCCGATGGCGCGCAGGGTGCGGCCGGCCGGTCGAAAGCCATCTCGATCTACCAGGATGTGATCCTCTATATGGCACCGGATAACTTCATCGTCGGGATCGACGCGCGCACGGGCGTCGCCAAATGGAAAGTGCCGGATACGCGTGGGCATTCGTCTGGTTCGATTGCCGTGGATGGAAAGTTCATTTCGGGGGGCGCATGCACAGGAAATTTGCAGTCCAGTTGTTATGTGGCGGCGCACGACGCGGCGACCGGCAAAGAGATTTGGAAGTTCTATACGGCTCAGGGGAGTGACGACGTAAATCCCGACACCTGGGGCGGCGCTCCGGTGGAGAAACGAACGGCGTCCACTTGGGGGTTGCCGGGAACTTACGATCCGGTCCGCAAGGTGGTCTACTGGGGCATCGCGAACCCCACACCGAACACACGCCTGGACCGGCACGCCGGAAATATCGATGCGATCCCGCGTATAGCGCCGTCGGATCTCTATAGCAACTCGACCGTAGCGCTCGATCCGGAGACCGGCAAGCTCAAGTGGTATTACCAGCATCTGCCGGGCGACGACTGGGACGAAGACTATACGCACGAGCGCACCCTGATTCGAACGGCCGTGAGCCCCGATCCGAAATTCGTGAAGTGGGCGAATCCCGACATCCCCAAGGGCCAGCAACGCGACATCGCCGTGATGGTCGGCGAAGGCGGCGGCGTTTTCGCGATGGACCGGAACGATGGGAAGTTTCTATGGGCGACGCCATTTCCTTACGACACGCCGAACTTCCTGATCAAGAATATCGACGTGAAGACCGGGAAAACCGAAATCAACTGGGATCTGGTGTTCAAGGACAAAGGCGAAAAGAATCACACGATCTGCTTCTATAACACCAGGAGCTACTGGCCCACGGCGTATAGCCCGAAGACCAACTCGCTGTATGTGCCGTATAACGACAACTGCCTCGACATGGGCGTGACCCGCGGGCGCACTCCGGTGTCGGGTCCGAAATCCGGGATGACGAATGGGCCGAACAAGATGGCGGGTGTCGCGAAAATCAACATGTCGACGGGCGAGATCCAGCCGTTTTATCTGGGGCACGCGCTGACCAACGGATCGGTGGTGGCGACTGCGGGCGACGTAGTGTTCTGGGGCGATCTGAATCGCCGGTTCATGGCGCTCGATGCAGAATCCGGGAAAGTGCTGTGGGACACGATTCTGGGCGGATCGGTTTCCGTGAGCACCATCACCTACGCGGTGAACGGGAAGCAATACGTCGCGGTGATGACCGGAGACGGCGCGCTGACGTCGACGCTGACCGCGATGACTCCGGATCTCAAGGTGATCAAGGGGTACAACGCGATCTACGTATTCGCGCTGGCGGACAAGCGGTAGATTCCCGGAGTAAGTGGAGTCAGGCTTTCGAGCCTGCCGCCGGCTTTCTAGCCGGCGCTTGCAAAATACAGGACCATGCCGGGCGGAAGCCCGGCCGCGGCCTTGAAAGGCCGACCTTACAATCGGGAAGAACCAGGAGAATTTTGGTAACGTATCGCAACCGGTTACCTAGTGAACCGACACCAACGTCGCGTTTTTCCTCCTGCGCGCTTAAGTTCCGGTCAAGCGTTTGTGGCAATGGATCGGTTGCTAGACCAAACCTTGGTGTATGCTTTAGCCGAATGCCGTGCCTGTTGCTTTCTCGACGCCCAGTCCTGTGCGCTCTCGTCATTCTGGGCACGCCCCTCGCATCGACTCATTTGGCCGCTCAGTGGGTGAAGTATCCCACTGCGGGAACGCCACGAAAGGCCGATGGCAAGGTGAACATGTCGGCTCCCTCGCCCCGGATGGCGGATGGCAAGCCCGATTTTTCCGGAGTCTGGATGACGGGAGAACCCAATATGCCCCGGCCGGGGGGCTTGTCGAGTCCCAAGGAAGCGGCAAGTCCCAGGCAGCCTCAGAATTCCAACGACAGTCCTGGGGACCAGAGCAACATCCGGGCCTCGCGCCAAATGGCGAATATCGGTGTCGATCTTCCGGGAGGGCTGCCGTATCAACCTTGGCTGGTGCCCATTGTCAAGGAGCGCACCGACAATCTGGCGAAAGACGACCCACACATCCGGTGCCTGCCGGATAACTTTGTGCGCGCGTACGGGATGCCGCACTTGCTGAAGTTCGTCCACACGCCAAATCTTTTGGTGATGCTCAATGAATTGAACGCCGGATACCGCCAGGTATTCACCGATGCGCGGCCATTGCCCGAGGATCCGAACCCCACCTGGCAAGGATATTCGTCGGGGAAATGGTCCGGCGACACCCTGGTGATTGACACCATCGGTCTGCGCGACGATACCTGGATCGATTGGAATGGAAGTGTAGTGACCCAGGCCGCCAAAGTGCGAGAGCAGATCCGGCGGCCGGACTTCGGCCACCTCGAAATCCAGGTCACCGTCGATGATCCCAAGGCCTATACCAAGCCGTGGACTGTCACATTAAAGCAGCGCATCGTGGTCGACACGGAGTTGATCGACGAGATTTGTTTGGAGAACGAGCAGTCCCTCCAGCACATGAAGTAGGCGGAGGAAGTAGAGATTCGCTCTCTACCGTGCAGGCTGCCAGAGCATGATGTAGCCGCCCACATCAGAATCGCGAATCATTACAGCCCGCCCGTTGCCGTACTTCATAATGCCGCCTTGCGTTACCGTGACCGCGCCGTTCGCCTTGGCTCTGGCATAAGCGGATTCAATGTTGCTGACCTGTAAGCCGGCAAAGTTTGCGTTGATGTCCTGAAATTTGATGGCAGGAGCGGTCTTGCCTTTATTCACGGCAAAATAGCCCAATTCGATGCGCAGGTTGTTGTTCGTTGTCGCCTGTGGGAACCAGCCGTTCTGCAGGATCTGCTTTGCACCGGTGTCTTGAAAGGGCGGGTAGTCGCCGCCCAGCACCTTCGCGTAAAAATCCCGGCCCTTCTGGGGATCGATAACATTCACGGCATAGTGATTGAAGCCGGCCTGTTTGCCCAGCCGTTCGATGTTTTGGGGTGTGGCGGAAGAATTGGAAACCCCGGGCGCAGCGGGCGGATCGCCGGGCTTCGGAACGGGTTTGCTGAAATACTCAATGGTCAGCCCATCCGGGTCCGCGATAAACGCAAAGCGGCGAAATCCCGGCTGTTGGCGTGGATTGGAAAGGCCTTGGACCTCCGGCATCTTCAGCATATTCAGCCCTTCCAGCTTGTCCAGCAGCGCGCTGACGTTGCCGTCCACCGTCATGTCAATATGGCTGCCTAACAAATCCCAGGAGTTGAGCTTGCTCCAGTCCTGGCGCTCGATCCCGCGGTATTGACGCAGCACGAGGGTGAAGGGGACATCGGACACGGAACTCTGAACCCTCATGGTTGCGGTCCGCGATTCCGCCCCGGGCGTGTTGCCCAGTTTGTTCAGCTCTTTGTCAACGGTCCACTTGCCCGGTCCCTCAGCCACTTTAAAGTCGATGGCCTCGAAGAATTTTATGGATCGTTCCAGGTCGGCAACCTGGTGGCCGACCAGGGCCAGCCCCACTACATCGGCAGGGCGATCGGATGGTTGCGCGGATAGCAATGCCAGGAGAAAGACAAGGGCAAAAACGAAAACGCCCAGCCCTTTTAACACGATCGAGAATGATGTCTTAGTGTGTTCCATGATCTAAACGTCCGCTACATTCTATCGTAATGGGATGCGCCGAAATACGTCGCTATGTCGCTGCGGCACAGTTGGTTAGGCTTGTGGCGGATACGCGATCGTGATAAAATTTCATGCCGATGATGGTTTGTGGAGGTGCACGAATGAAGCGAACTCTAGGATGTGTGGCCTTATTCGGGTGGCTGATGGCCGGCTCTTTGCTGGCGCATCATTCCCTCGCCGGTGTCTACGACATGAAAGCCGAAAAAGAGCTCACGGGGACGGTCGAAAAAGTACAGTTTGTAAATCCCCACGGGTCCCTGACTATCTCGGTTAAGAATCCGGATGGCTCGGCAACCGAGTGGGTGTTTACGCTCGGCTCGGCCACGGCACTCGCGCAGAGGGGGGTCGGTAAGACCGGTCCGAATGCCCTTCACACTGGGGACACCATTACCGTGAAGTGCATCCCCGCGAAGGACGGCAATCCATTGGGCTTCCTCAAGTCGGTAACCTACGCTGACGGGCACGTCATCGTGGTCTCCGGCGGCGGTCCCAACGATTAGGCACAAGGAGAGAATCCTATGACCTATCGACGAGGCATTCTTTTCGCGATTGGGCTCGTTTTCGCGATTGGCGCGGTGACATTGGCTACTGCGCAGGCGCCTGCTGACGGGCAGGCCAAGGGCGGCGGACAAGGGAAGGGCGGCGGAGGCCGCGGGGGCGGCGCGCCGCAGTACACCCCTGCAGCCGGTGCGAAGGACCTGAAAGCAGTTCTCTTCAACTGGGCCTGGTATATGGGCATGCTCCGGAGCAGTGAGGAATACGATCTGATCATGTCGCTCGAATACCAGGGCAAGGGCACCATCCAAGTGGACGGACAGCCCTGCAATGTAACCAAGTATCGAACCAGCATCAGCTACCAGACGTCCGGCGAGCGGATTCAGTACACGGGCACGCGGCCCAATGGCCAGGCGTGTTCCAATGTCGAAGTCCTCAGTGGAGCGTATGCCTGGAACGAAGACATTCCCGGTGCCGAACTTGTCGCCGGTAAAGGCAAGGCGACGCCGATGCCCGCGACTGTGGAGGAGCGGATGATTCGCCTGTGGGCAGGCCCGCAGGGTGCGTTCAAGGCCGCATTCGCTGGAACTTCGGACCCGCCTTCGATGACCCCCAGACCGCAACGTTTACCAGCCGATGTGATGACGGTAGGCAAAACCTCCGTCGCGTGGGAAGGTGGCAAGCCGGTGTTGACGTTCCCGATTCCGGGCGTTCCCAACGCAATCGCAACCGCCACGCTCGACGCGAAGTTCATGCCTGAACGCGTGGTCGTGAAACAGGGAGCCAAGACTTACGAGTTCACCTACAGCAACTATAAAGACTGGAACAATCCGCTGAATCCGGCGGAGGCGTTCTACGCGGGCAGGATGATCGAGAAACAGAACGGCACAGTTGTCCGCGACATTACGACGACGCTGACGGAAACGGCACAGATGTATGTCGTGATGCCGGTTCCGGCAAGCGTCAAGGCGGCGATCAAGCCCACGAATCAACCCCCCAACTGGATTCTGGCTTCCAACGCACCTGCCGCACCCGCGACCCAGACTGCGTCCGCGGTAACCCCGCGCCTGGCCGACGGACATCCGGACATGACAGGAAACTGGGCTGGCCCCCCTCTTGCAATTACGGGGAGTGGGACCCGCCGATGTGGTCCAACACAGCTGCCGGGTACGGGAATCAACCCCGACGTCGGCTGCAAAACCGGACAAGACAATTTCTGGGTGGATTATGAGTGGATCTCGCCCTCGCGGTTTGGGCCGAGTCGTCCCAATTACAAGCCCGAGTTTTGGGACAAGATTCAGTATCTAGACGCGTGGACAAATAAGGAAGACCCGGTCATGACGTGTCAGCCGCTGGGACTCCCGCGGCAGGGCACCCCGAACCGCATTATCCAGACGCCGACGGACATCATCTTCTTCTATGGAAATAACAGCGATTACGGCGGCGGAAACTACGAATACCGCGACATCCCGACCGACGGCCGAGCGCGCCCCGATACGGTCGAAGCCTATTACTACGGGCTTTCGATCGGTAAATGGGAGGGCGACACACTGGTGATCGATTCCACCAACTTCGTCGATACAACCTGGTTCGGACGCGGCGGCCTGCTCCATTCCGCCGACATGCACGTGATCGAGAAGCTGACGCGGAAGGGCGATGAGATTCTTTACCAGATGACCATTGAGGACCCGGATTACCTGATCGAGCCGTGGGTGATGCCGGACAGAATCCTTCGGGCACGCGCTGGCGCGCCACAAGTAATTCATGAGCGCGCATTTTGCGAGGTGTACGAGCAGGGGAACATATCCACCCAGCTTCGGCACTAGAAGTGGCAATGAGCCACTGCCGTTCGAGTGCTGGGCCGACCTCGGCGATTGAGACCGCAGGCGTGACAACTGAATACACCCGCGGTCTCGATCTCTTATGAATCTGAACCTCGCGCATGTACATCTCCTGTTGAATCACTTCCCGACCGTCGGTATGATCGTCGGACTGGGTCTGTTCATCGTGGCCATCGCGGCCAAGAGCGACCATCTGAAGAGCGCCAGCCTGGTAATCTTTTTTGGCATCGCTCTGCTGTCGATTCCGACCTTTGCAAGCGGCACCGCCGCCGCGCTAGCGTTGTCGAAAAACCCCGATGTTTCCAAGCCGATGGTCGATACGCATGAAACCGCGGCGTTTGAGGCGCTCGGGGTCATGGAGCTGACGGGCGCCCTCGCGTGGCTGGGACTATGGCAGCGTCGGCGACGCTCCGACTTTTCGCAGGGGACGCTGGCGGCGGTCCTGCTCGCGGGGCTGGTGACGTTTGGCCTGATGTCTCGCGCTGCAAACATTGGGGGCGAGATCCGGCACCCGGAGATTCGCACGAGTCCAATCCCCGTGGAAACCGCGACGGCGAACCAACCCCTGGCGAGAGTGATTGGAGACGCCATGGTGAACCTCAAGTGGGGTTGGCCGGCCAGCGAGACGGTTCACTTCATCGGGCTTTCCCTGTTGTTCGGCGTGGTGCTGCTGGTCGATCTGCGGATGCTGGGCTTCCTCAAGGGCATCCCGTATTCTGCGCTGCACCGCTTGCTGCCTTGGGGAATGATAGGGTTCGGCGTGAATGTGGTGACGGGCATTCTGTTCTTTATCGGCGCCCCGCAGGATTTCTACGTCAACAACCCGGTCTTCATCTGGAAGCTGGCCTTGATCCTGGTGGCGGGAGCCAACGCCCTGTATTTCACCGTGTTCGAGCAGGCTTGGACGTTGCAAGCCGGCGACACTCCGCCCATAGCGGCGAAAGTGGCTGCGGCGACGGGAATCTCCCTCTGGGTCGGCGTAATCTTCTGCGGTCAGATGTTGCCATTTTTCGGCCACTCATTCTGATGCTGTTAGCTCTCATTGTAAGTCTCATCGCGATCGGCGCCGTCGTGCTGATCGGGGTCCTAGGATATTGGATGGACAAAAGCGGGGACGGAGAATAGACGATGGATTTCGGAGCATCCGCATGGATTTTTTAGATACGCTCGACAACCTCGGCATAAGCACTTGGGTGCGCGAATCCCCGTCGAAACTGGCGTATCCCACGGTTTTGTGGCTGCACGTCATGGGCATGGGCGTGGTGGCGGGCATCAGCGGCTTGATCAGCCTGCGGCTGCTGGGAGTTTCGCCAAAAATTCCGGTGCAACCGTTGGAGCGGTTGTATCCGCTGATCTGGTGGGGATTCTGGGTGAATGCGGTAACCGGCACGGCTCTGCTGCTGGCGAGTGCCTCCAAAAGGCTGGTGGATCCCACGTTCTACGTCAAGATGGTTTTCATTTTCGCTGGTGTCGCCGTGCTCCAGCTCACGCGGAACAAGGTGTTCCGGAGTCTGGGTCCGGACGGCGTGCTGCCGGAGAGCGCTAAGACCCTGGCGTGGGCGGGGCTGATCTGCTGGTTGGGAGCGGTGACGGCGGGACGTTTGCTGGCATACCTCTAGTCCGCGCGCCAGACGCGACGCTTGACACTGCTGTTGTGGATCACACCGGCCCGGCCGGATCTCCTCAATCGGGGCGCCCCAGCGCTATACTTGGCCACAACCAGCCGTCACGATCAAATCGACGGGCCGGGTTGTTGCGTCTCACAGCGATGCATGTATTTTGTGGCTTTGACGGAGAATGACCTTATGCGAGATAAATCGTTCCGTAAAATACTTTCGGCTGCGTGCCTGCTCATGCCCGGGCTCGCCTTCTCACAGACGCCCAAACAGAGTGGAACGTTAAGCGTTAGCGGTTATCCCGGGCAGGTTCCCGTCATCCAGGTCAATGGCCGTTCCTACGTGGAAATCGAATCATTAGCTCGCCTCACAAGTGGTTCCATGAGCTTTCGGGCTAATCAGATCATTTTGACGTTTTCTGTTCCAGCGGCAAATACAGCGGCTCCGGAGGCAAACCAGGCGGCGCAGTCGGGATTTTCGAAAGACTTTCTGCGGGCGAGTATTGAGGAGATGACCGCGATTAGGGAGTGGAGAATTGCGATCGTAAATGCCGTCCAGAGCAGCTTTCCCGTGACCGATGACTGGGTGGCTGGCTATCGAAGGACGGCTGATAGCAAACTCGCATTAACGTCTGCGGCGATCGCGACAGACTCTGATCGAAATGGTTTTACCTTGCTCAGCAACGAATTCAGCAAGATGCAAACGCTCAGCGACAAGTATCTCGCCATCCGAAAAAGCCTCACTTACATCGCTCCGGACTCGCTGGACAAAGATCCCTTGGATCAGCAAGTCTTGAGCTGCGCGCGTGGGCTATCGTCCTTGGCTGCGGGTGGTCAATTCCAGGATGTCCCGGCGTGTCATTGAGACTGCAAACGTTCCAAGCCGAAATGTGGACTGCGAAGTGGCCGCGCCCATGAGGGCGGATGCTCCTGCGGTCTGAGGTTCCCCGTGGGCTTTGGATGGCAACAAGGACGGGACAAATCCGTAAGTACATGAAAATATGGAGCCACCCGCCGGGATCGAACCGGCGACCTGCTGATTACGAATCAGCCGCTCTACCAACTGAGCTAGGGTGGCCCTAAGGCGGGCAGGGCCGGCAAATTCTCGAGCCCCTCTTCCGGAGGATATCATAGCGTTCCGCCAAACTGCCGATAAGATTCACAGCGGGCTTCGCATGAATGAACAATTGCAGGAACAGGTTTTGGATCGCGCTACCGCTCTGGCTCGGGTCGGCGGGGATCTCGACCTGCTCAAGGAAATCGCCGCGCTCTTCCTCGAGGAATACCCGCGCGAGCTGGACGACATCCGCAAGGCCTTGGCCAGCGGCGACGCCCACCGGCTCGAGCATGCGGCCCACGGATTAAAAGGGGCCGTTGCGAACTTTGGCGCGCGCGCCGCGGTCGACGCAGCCTTTCAGTTGGAGCAGTTCGGCAAGGCCGGCAAGCTCGATCAGGTTTCGCCAGCCCTGGCTGCATTGGAACGAACGCTCGCGTGTCTGCACACCGAGCTTTCCTCCATCCAGTAACACGTCCAGTAAGAACACAGTACGATTACACACAAGCTGGCCCGTCGCGTTGCCCAAGCTTGTTATCATGAGAGTTGAATCAACCCATGCTTACCGCCGTCACGGAAATTACGTGTGCCCACAGCCCGGATTCCGATGACGCCTATATGTTCTACGCGCTCGCTACCCGGAAGGTCCGGAGCCCCTTGCTCACTTTCCGGCATGTGCTCGAAGACATCCAGACGCTGAATCAGAAAGCCCGCGAAGGCGAGTACGAGCTGAGCGCCATCTCCTACCACGCTTATCCCTATGTCGCGGACAAGTATGTCTTGCTCGCCGCCGGATCGAGCGTTGGCGATGGTTATGGTCCCATGGTGGTGGCTCTTCATCCCATGTCGCCCGGGGAATTGAAGGGCAAACGCATCGCGATTCCGGGCTTGCTGACCACCGCGTACCTGACGCTGAAACTGATGCAGCCCGATTTCGTGCCCGTCGTAGTCCCCTTTGACCGCATCCTCGAAGCGATTCAAAATGGAACCGCCGACGCCGGCCTGGTGATTCACGAAGCCCAGCTCACTTATAGCCGCGGCGGATATCACAATGTGGTCGATCTCGGCCGCTGGTGGAAAGATACTTACAATCTGCCCTTGCCGCTGGGCGCCAATGTCTTGCGGCGCGATCTGCGCCCGGACGTCGCCAAGGAAGCTTGCCGCGTCATGAGCGAAAGCATCCAGTACGCGCTGGATCATCGCGAGGAAGCGCTGAATTACGCCATGCAGTTTGCCCGCGATCTGGATCCGTCCCTGGCCGAAAAGTTCGTGGGCATGTACGTCAACCACTTCACCGTGGATTGCGGGGAGCTCGTGCCGAAGGCCGCGCAAAAGCTGCTCGATATGGGGTATGAGGCTGGAATCATCCCGCACCGCGTCGTATTAGAGTTCGTACGTTGAAACGCCTAACACTCTTACTCTTTTCGGCAGTCCTGACCTTCGCGCAACCGGATCCCAAGCAAGACCAAAGCGACGCTCGCCAGCGCGCGAAAGCCGTGCGGGCCATGGCCTCCCAAGGCCAGGATGCGATACCCAGGATCGCTCCGTATCTGCGCGACGCCGACACCACGGTTCGCCTCGAAGCCGTCAAAGCCCTCGACGATATCGCCGGGCCCAAAACCGTCGATGCGTTGGTGGAAGCCGCGCGCGATAACGATCCCGAAATTCAGATCCGCGCGGCCGATGGTCTGGTAAACGTCTATCTTCCCGGTTACCTCAAGACCGGCATCAGCGGAACTTTGAGGCGCGCGGGCGATTCCATCCGCGCTAAATTCACCGATACCAACGACCAGATTATCGATGCCTACGTGGAAGTGCCGGCTCCCGTGATTCAAGCCTTGGGACGCATGGCCCGCGGCGGCGTCAGCCTAGCCGGAGGCGGTGGAAGCTTGGAGAGCCGGGCCAACGCGGCGCGCGCCCTCGGCATTCTGCGCGGCCAGGCCGCTGTTCCCGATCTCCTCGAAGCGCTCAATTCCAAGGACAATCGTCTGATGTATGAGTCCCTGGTGGCGCTGCAGAAGATCCGCGACCCCGCCGCGGGACCCGGCCTCGCATTCCTGTTGCGCGATCTGGATGAAAAGGTTCGGATCGCCGCTCTCGAAGCCACCGGCATTCTCCGCAACCAGAGCGCCGCGCCGCAAGTTCGCGATGCCATCGAGCACCCGCTAACACCCAAGACCCAGCGCGAAGCGCTAACTGCGCTGGCCATGATTTCCGATCCCGCCGATCGCGGCGTTTTCCTGCGCTATCTAAATGATAGGGATGACGGCCTCCGGGCCGCCGCCGCCGAAGGTCTGGCGCGGCTCAAGAATCCCGGCGATCGAATGGTGCTCGACAAGGTGTTCGAAGGGGAGCGCAGCGCCAACGCCCGCCTCTCAGAAGCCTTCGCGGTGGTCTCGTTAGGCAGCCGACAGATGAGCGAATTCAGCCCACTGCAATATCTGCTGAACAACCTCAATGTGAAGGCGTATCGCAGCTCTGCGATCGCATTCCTTACCGAGCTGGCGCGCGATTCCGAAGTCCGCCAGGCGATTTACCCCATCCTGACGCACGCCACGCGCGATGAGAAAACCGGGCTCAGTATCGTGCTGGCGCGTTCCGGAGACCGGGACAGCGAGCCGTACCTCGAAGCGCTGCTAAAGGATTCGGATCCCGAAGTGATGCAAGAGGGCACGCGCAGTTTGCGGACCCTTCGAACCAGAGTGCGGTAAAAGCGCACAGCATGGGCCGCGCTCAGATGAATAGGAAGACACCGCGGCCCACTGCGTTGTGCGCGATGATTTGAAAGAAAGCGACTACTTCGCCTTCTTCTGCTTCTGCTGTCCGACGCGGATCTTGAACTGCTTCGCCTGGGCTTCCTGGTACGCCTTCCAGTCAAAGCGCTGGGAGGCTTCCGAAAGATACTTGTTGACGTCGATGTCCTTCGGCAACACCGCCATAAGGGATGCGTTCATGGAGCCGTCCGGGCTGGTGATCTTATAGCGTTTTACGTTGGGAATGGCCATAACGCCTTTAGAATACCACGGGTTTAGTGCACCACGATTGTAGCCGCCGGCGACGTTCGCCCTCCCAGCGAAATCGTAATCGGATACGTCCCCGCCGGCAACGACACCGGCACCACCACATCTACCGTGTATAGCGTGCCAGATCCAGGTGTCAGACCGCTGAACAGTACCTTCGCCGCCTGTGTGCCGATCATTACCACGGGAGTGGGCGTTTCCGCCGAAGGACTGGCCGGGGCCGCATCGCCACTGGCAGGCTGGTTCGTAACCGGACCCAACCCGTTTGCAAAAAGCTGGATAGTCTCGCCCGGATGCGCGGGATCGCCGGCATTGATCGCGTTGTAGTTCAAATCGCGAGCCCATACGCTGCCGTCGGCCATTAGAAAGAAGGCCGGCGCCACGGACGCGAGCGGAATAGTCACCACGTTGCTCGGAGAGAAATCGACATTGACTTTCACCTGCACCGAAGTCTGGCCCGCCAACTCCCACGGAACCTGGACATTGATCCACGTCGGACTTACATAGATTAGATGTCCCGGCACGCTGAGATTCGCCGAAGGCACGTCGAAGCTCACGCTCACGTAGTCGATGGCCAGCGGATGCGGGGCGGACAGATGAGCGTCGGTGTAGTCGCTCAGCCCGGATCCAACCAGCGAGATGTAGGAGCCGGGAGCAAAGGTGCCACTTACCAGGCTGGCGGCGTCGACAACGCTTGAGATCGTCGGCTGCGGGCGCGCGAACCCGGTAAAGGTGTAGCTCATACCCCCCCGTCCCCCTTCGGTCACCGTATACGAATACGAGCCCGGACTGGATCCCAGGATCGGCTGCGCCACGGCGATGCCGAACGAATCCGTTACACTGTCCGCGTTAGTCACGGACGCGCCGAAGCTCGTACTCCAGGCGACTCGAACTCCCGAGGCTGGCAAGCCGAAAGCGTCCACCAGCTTGATCGCGATAATGCCCTCGGGACTCCCGCCCCCGACCACGCCGTCAAAATCGCCCACCAGCGGAATCAGATTGGCCGCTGCTCCGCTCGGACCGAAGAAAAGATACGGGATGCGCAGAGAATTCGGACCGCCCTGCACCGTGATCGCGCCGGAATACGCTCCTGCGGCGGGAACCGATCCGGAAACAGTCACCACGGCGGTCGCCGAAGCTCCCGACGCCACAGTCAGGCTCGTCGGAGCAACCGAAACCGATGCCGTGCTGCTCGCAACGGCGGGGGTCACCGCCAGGGAGAGATTCACGCTCCCGGTACCCGAGTTTTTGATGGTGAATGTCTTTGTCAGCGGCAGCGCCGTGCCCGCTTTGATCGAGCCGAATGAAACGGTCGCGGGATCCGAGGTTACCGTGGCCGCGACGGCCGCGTCCGCGGCGAGCATGCCCCCGCCCAGCCAGCGCACATCCGCGGAATCTCCGGAATCGTCGTGAGTCACCACGGCAGAGGCGCTGTTCACCACGGCCGATTTCACCTGCGCTGCCGTGAACCCGGGATGTTTCTGTTTCACCAAGGCGGCGGCACCCGATACCATCGGCGTCGCGAAACTGGTGCCGTCCGCATTCGAATATCCGTCGGCGCTGTACATGTCACCCAGCGGATCGTATTTTTGCGTGGCCATGTAGATGCTTCCGTTGCCGAGCCCGTTGCCTCCGACGGCCACCAAGTCCGGTTTCAGGCCGATGTCCGCCGACGGTCCGAGGGACGAGAAAAAGACCACCAGATTCGGCGTCGCTTCGACTTCGATGCCGTGCCCGTTGATGTCGGCCAACGGAGGATAAACGCTCGCGGCGTAATCCACCAGGGACTTCCCGTCCGCCAGTGAAATGAGTGTCACCGGTATCCCGATCGAAGACAACCCACTTGGCGAGGGTATCGTCGAAGCATCGGCCATGTACAGGATCACCCCGACGGCGCCCGCATCCCATGCGTTCTGGGCCTTGGTCGCGAAGGTGCAGGTGCCCCGTTGAATGAGTGCAATCGTCCCATCCAAGGAAAAGGCCGGAAACGCCGAGCAGCCCAGCGGCCCTCCGCCAAACACCGAAACGTCCACCAGCGGAGCGCGGACCACCCCCGGCGGGATGAACGCGTCGCCTGGATTCGCGGTGATGTTTTGCAGATCCTGCCGCCCCGGCACGTCCACGTTTTCGGCGAAGGTGTGCGAGTTGGTGGTGCCTCCCACGGTGATCACGGATGGCGCGTCCCCAGGGGAGGAAATGGAACTGAAGGTCGGATAATTGTTCCCGTCGCTGCCTTCGTTTCCAGCCGCGACCACGATCACCATTCCGGCTTTTGCCGCGTTCTCGAACGCTTGCGCGGATAAGTCGCAAGCGGTGCCCGGACTCGCGCCGCAAGTCGCGCCCGTGTCCAGCGGACCTGTGAACGCCGGGCCGCCGCTTGAAAACGATACGATGTCCATGCCGTCATTCATGGCATCTTCCAGAGCCAGAATGATCACATCGTCGGTGGTGAAATCGTTCACTTCGGGCGACCCGTAAATCTTGTAATTGCCCAGGTACGCCGCGGGCGCGACTCCCGAAATTGTGACCAGTCCCGTGTTAGTGTGGCCCGCCGCGGTGGATGCCACCGCCGTCCCGTGACCCGAGTGATCCCGCGGCGTATAGTCGTCAGGCCGCGAATCGGCCGCCGGGTTTAGAGAGGAGCTTCCCGCCGCCAGTTGCTGGATGTAACTCCGCGCCACGATCACTTTGTTGTTCGTGAAAGCACAATCGTTGCCGTTACAGTGCGGATACCCCGCCGGCATAGCCAGAGAAGGATCCTGAAATGCCGGATGCTGCTGGTCGATGCCGGTATCGAGGATCGCGATTTTGACACCCGCCCCCGCGTTGTTCACCCCGCCGAGCGCGCTCCACGCCGCGGGAGCATTCACCAGAGCCGTGGCGCGATTCAGCTTGCGGTGATACGTGCGCACCGGAACGACGCTGCTAACGCCTGGGATAGTCTGCAAATCGGCGACGCTATCCGCCGGCGCGACTACGAATACCGCGTTCAGCAGTGCGGTCACCGATCCCGTGGTCACAATCCCGCGTCGTGTAAGTTCCGCGCGGACGGATTGTTGCCGTTGTTGCAACGTCCGGGCGTAATTCACACTCGCGGCTTCCGCCATCCGTGCCCTGGAGAACTGGGTCGCGACCGGAGAATCCTCGAGAATCAGGGCATAACGGTTCCGGGCTGGCTGCGCCGGCAATAAAGACGAACCCAGCAGGGCCATCGCCAGAATCGAAACTTTGCGAAATGAGAACGGCATTTCTCCCCTTACTTCGGCGGCTCCGCGTTCGGAGGCGTTGCGGGCACTACCACCACGCGGACCGCCTCGAAAGCACCGTCCAGCGAAGTCTGCATGTCAACGTCAATAGTCTCGCCGGGCTCCAGCGAAGACGCTTTAATTTCCTTTTGGACGCTTTTTCCCTGGGCGTCTTTGGCCTGGGCGAAAAACTTCGTCTTGTGAGTGATCCGGAACTTCATCTCGTGTTCATCGTCCATTTCCACGAACAACTGAGATCCGGCAATCGACTTAACCACCCCGCGCTCAGTAGGATATACCCCTTTCGGTGCATTTGGATCCGAGAGAGCTCCGGGACCGCCACGGCCAGCCGAACCGTTGGGGCGCATTGGCCTGGATGCCCCTACTTGCCCAAAACACACCAGGGGTAAACACAATCCGGCTAACACCACAGCCCATGTTCCGACTCTGCAAACGTTTAGACGCACAACGATACTCCTATGGGACGTTACCTGCCGGTCCCGCGGTTTCGACGAAACGCCCGTTCAAACCCGGCTCATTTCAGAATTTACACCTAGTACGCGACTCGTGAACATTTCCTCGGTCATCACCGCAGGCGTGGCGACGGCCAGAATCGCGTCGCGATCGGCCGGCGGATAGATCAGTTGTGTATTGATCCGCCGCTTGATCGCTTTAGCGTGTTCGCCCCTGGCTTCCACCGTCCGATCCCAGCCCTTCGTGAGGACCGCGCCCGACTCACCCAGATCCAGACACGTCGTATAGAGCGGCTGTCGATACGCCTGCGGCGGCAAGCCTGCCAGATCGGCTGCGGCGTTGTAGCCCGCGAATCGCCCAGTCACTTGCGCGTGCTGGCAGGATTGCAGCGCGGAATGCCCCCCATCCGCCGCTGCATGCGCCACATCGCCCGCGGCGAACACATGATCGATTCCCACCACCCGCAGTTCCGGCGTCACCTCAATCCGGCCTAGCCCATCCGTTCGCGTCGAAATCTTGCCGCCCAGAGGGCTGGCACGCATCCCAGTGGTCCAGACCAGTGTCTGGCATACGATCCTCTCTCCGCTGGATAACACCACGCCCGCCGAATCGGCGCTCGCGATTGTAACGCCCGTGCGCGTTTCGATTCCCGCCGCAGCCAGCGCGTCGTCAATGGCCGATTGTGGCCCGTCACCCAAACTCGCTCCAATTCGATCCGCTGGATCCACAACAATCACGCGAATCTTGCCGCCGGCGATTTCCCGCAGACGCTCCGGCAGCGCGGTCGCGAGCTCGATTCCGGTGAAGCCTCCTCCGGCGATCACCACCGTCCATCGGCCCGCCGTCCCTTGGTGGGCCTCCGGCTGCGCTACTAGTCCGTGCAAATGCCGGTCCAGGGCCGATGCGCCCGCCAGAGTGTCAATATCGAATCCGTACGCGGCTGGCGCTCCCTCGGGTCGCGCGAGTTGGCTTCCTGTGGCGAGTACCAACCTGTCGTACGAGACTCCCGTTGTGATCGAGGATGTCGTGAGCCGAACCTCCGCGCTGGCTACGTCGATGGAACTAATCTCGCCCTGCTCAAACCGCACGTCGATCGCCTCCAGTCTGGGGACCAGCGCAACCGCCATGGCCGACGGATCCGGCTCATACAACCGCGGGCGGATCACCAGTTGGTCGTCCCTCGAGACCAGCAATATCTCAAGCGACGCCAGCGACGGTGTATCGCGCCGCACGCGAGCAGCCCCTGCAGCCGCCCAGAAGCCCGCAAATCCCCCGCCCGCGATAACCAGTCGCGCCATTTAGCTCAGCTCGCGGTCGAGCCACGCCAGATAGTTCTCCGAGCCATCCACCACCGGGATCGCCAGCAACTCCGGCACCTCGTAGGAATGGATTTTGCCGATCGCCGCGCGCAGTTGCTCCATCAAATCGCGCCGGGACTTGATGATCAGCATCCATTCCGCGGCATCTTCTATCTGCCCTTTCCAGCGATAAATACTGCGTACAGGGGACAAAATATTGACGCACGCGGCCAGCCGCTGTTCCACCAGCGCGCGCGCCACCCGTCCGGCCTGCTCTTCGGAATCGCAGGTGGAGAACACCACGATCTTATCTGTCATTTATTGGTCGAGGTCTTGGGCTGGGCTTTCGGCGTCGCGTCGGGCCACTTGTCCATCTTCTTGCGGACAGCGTCCTTTTCCTTGGGATCTTCGGCCAGCTCGATGTACTTCATGTACGCTTCCCGCGCCGGACCGTACTGGCGAAGTTTTTCGCGGGTCTCACCCAACTTCAGAAAGGCTTCCGCCGAGCCGGGATCCCAGCGCGTCGCTTCCAGGTAGCGCTTCGCCGCCGCGCTGTAGTTGGGCTTCTTAAAGTAAAAATCTCCCGCTCCGATCTCTTTCTTGGACTGCACCGGATTGAGCGCATAGACCTTAGGCGCCAGCGACTCGTCTTCTTCCGGCGGCTCGGCGGGTTGCGTAACAGGTGGTGCCGCAGGCTTCTGAGCACTCAGAACACAACCAAAGAGAGCAGCTGCCCATACAACAGCAGCAAAGTTAGCGCGTGCCACAATTTAAGTATAAGACCGTACTCCGAGTTGCGCGCCCGGGCCGCCGAACTTCCGACATCGCCGGGAGTGTATCTATACAAGGACGCCCATGGCGCGGTGATTTACGTCGGAAAGGCTAAGAACCTTCGTGCCCGGGTCCGCAACTATTTCCTGGATGAGCGCTTGGCCGACGTTAAAACCGGCACGCTGATCCACGACGCGCGCCAAATCGACTTCATCCAAGTCGACAACGAAAAAGAAGCTCTGGCGCTCGAGAACAACCTTATCAAGCAATGGAAGCCGCGCTACAACATTCTACTGCGCGACGATAAGACGTATCCGTACATCAAGCTCACCGCCGAGCGTTATCCGCGCGTCTACGTCACCCGCCGCTTAAAGAAAGACGGTTCCACCTATTACGGCCCTTATTTCCCCGGAAACCTGGCACATAGGCTGGTGCACTTCATCCATCGCCACTTCAAAGTGCCCTCCTGCAACGTGGATCTGACGCGCAAGCATACTCATCCGTGCCTGGAGTTTCACATCCATCGCTGCCACGGGCCTTGCGTCGAAGGCCTGGTGACCGACGAGCGCTACGCCCAGTCTGTCCGCGACGTCCGCCTGTTCCTGGAAGGCCGGCATAAGGATCTCGAACAGGAGCTGCGGTCGCGCATCGAAGCCGCGAGTCAGGCCACACGTTACGAAGAGGCCGAAGCCCTGAACCACTTGCTTCACACCGTGGAAGAGGTGGCCGAAAAGCAGAAAATGGCCGCTGCCGAAGGCGACGACACCGATATCTTCGCCTACTACGCCGAGCCGCCTCTGGTTGCCGTGAACCTGTTCCACTTGCGTCGCGGCCATATTGTCGACCGACGCGAGTTCTTCTGGGAAGACCAGCGGCAATTCGATCCGCCTGAATTCTTCGCGTCGCTGTTGAAACAGGTGTACCTCAACGACCCCTACGTCCCGGGTTTCATTCATGTGCCCGTGGAATTCGAGGATTGCGACGTCCTCGAGGAATACCTATCCGAAAAGCGCGGCCGCAAAGTGGAGATTCACACCCCCCAGCGCGGGCAGAAGAAGGCCATGCTGGCTTTAGTCGAATCCAACGCTCGCCACAGTTTCGAACAGCGTTTTCGCGTGATGAAGCCTTCCTCCACCGCGATCCAAGAAGCCTTACGCGACGCTCTTAGTCTGGAAAAACCTCCGCGCCGGATCGAGTGTTTCGATATTTCGCACATCCAGGGCACCGACAAGGTCGCCAGCATGGTGGTGTGGGAAGACGGCCGGATGAAGAAATCGGACTACCGGAAGTTCATCATCCGCACCGTCGAAGGCAATGACGATTTCGCTTCCATGCGCGAGGTCATAACGCGCCGTTACGGCCGCCTGCAGGAAGAAAAAGCCGACCGTCCTGGATTAGTTCTTGTCGACGGCGGTATTGGCCAGTTGCGCGCGGCCGCAGCCGCCCTCGAGTCACTGGGAATTACCGACCAGCCTCTCGCGTCGATCGCCAAACGGGAAGAGTGGATCTACGTCTACGGGCAGGAAGACGAGCCGATTGTGCTCGACAAGTTCTCTCCGGTGCTGCACCTGGTTCAACTGGTGCGCGACGAAGCTCACCGATTCGCCGTGACGTTTCATCGCACCCGGCGCAATGCGGACCGCCTGCGCGGCGAATTGGCGCGCATCCCAGGCATCGGAGAAAAAACGGCGGCGAAACTTTTGCGGCACTTCGGGAGCCTGGACAGGGTTCGCGAAGCTTCGGAAGACGATCTTGCTGCGGTGATCGGGAAGGCGGCGGCGCGCAAGCTGCGCACAGCGCTCCCTTCTTCAATGCCCGCGGCCGATGGCGCGGCACAACTTACGATCCTAGAATAATTCGGAAATCTGCCTGGCCGTGTCGCGCGCTTCCAGGTGAATCAGACCGGCGTTTCCGCCTTGCGGGCTGAGCACCACCAGCACGGCTTTCGCGCCGGCCGAGTATACAAATAGCGCACCTTCTTCGGCCTGTACCGAGACTTCACCCAAAGCCCCGGCGTTCATGGTTTCACTCACTTTTCGGCCCAGTGTGGTGGCGGCAGCCGCCATCGCGGCCACCCGATTCGGATCGGCGCCGTTGGTGAACGAGTGCGCGATTGGCAGTCCTTCGCTGGACGCCAGCAGCACCCCTTTCAATTCCGGAATGGCGTTACGTAACGCCTCTAAGTGGTTCTTCAGGGCTTCCACCTTGGCCATACTCAACCTCCCTTTGCTCCCGCTAAATTCTACTGATCGGTGTTACATTCATCGTCAAGTGGGAAAAGAACTTTAGGCCCGCTAGCTAGTGAAATCGCGTACAGCCGTTAGGGTCTTCGGCGTAACTCGATTCCCGACCGTCCCAGGCCATCCGTACTCGTACCGGTTCGCACTTGGGCCGGGCGTTTCACCTAACGCACTCTAAGGTGTCTCACCCAAAAGCCCTAAATAAGTGCTTTACCGCAGAGAAACCTCTAAGTCCCTCTTTAGTATCCAGCCCAAGGTGACGATCTAAACTCCGTATGCAGTGTCTTTTCTGCGGGAAGGAGCTTGCCCTCCTCAAGCGTCTGCGGGGCGGGGGCGAGTTCTGCTCAGAGGCTCACCGTAAGGAGTACCAGGAACAGTACGAGCAACTCGCGCTGGCCCGGCTCCTGCAGGCCAAGCCACCCGCCGAGACTTCATCGACGGGTAGAGCCCCGCTCCACGCGCCCCATCCCCGCCTGGAGAGTCCCAAGGCGCAGGCGCCAGCTTCGGTCGCCACGTTTGATGCTCCGGAGGCCGCGGCCCCGATCACTGCAGAGCAGCCCGCCGCGTGGCAGCCTGTCAATACACGTGACTTCAATCCACCTGACTTCAATCCAGCTGCAGCCAATCAGGCCGCCGAAGAATCCAGCCCCGCGCCGATGGCGGGATTCCTGGCCGAACCCGTTGTGCCGGCCGTGACGCCATTCGACCAGGCCGGTCTCATCGAACTAAACAATACCTGGGAGCGTGTGGCCACTCTCCCCAGTTTTTCGTCATCGCGTTCAGCGAATGGGGATGTTACAGATTCGAACGCGTCGGCGCAGTCGAGTTCGCAGGGATACCTGCCCCCCGCCCCGCGTGTCGAACTCTCCCTTTCTCTGCAGGCTCTTGAGCACCACACCCGGACGAGCGAACGCGGATTGGAACTGCGCGAGTTCACGGGCCCCGCTCCCGTTGTGGAGCTACAACTGCGCCCGGAAGCCGGAAGTGAACCGGCCGGCGCCGACGATGTCATGGAGATTCTCATGTCGCCTCATCCTCCCCAGAAAGCCAAGCCTTGGCTCGGGCTCCCGCGCGGATTTCCCGCCGCGCCCGCCGAGCTCGGCGATCTGGCACGTCTGGATTTCGCCACCACGGGTTTTGCGTATTCGGACGGTCCAGCCGCCGTACCGCAAGCCGCTGTGCTGGCTCCGGATATTCCACAAGCACCGCCGCAAGCTTTTCCCAAAGCGGCTCCGCAGACACATGTGTACGCCGAACCGGCGCCCGAAGCTTTCGTCGCACCAGCGGAGACGATGGCGCCCGCCCAACCTCTATTTGCCGCGGGACCGGACGTCGTGCAGCCGGCGCCGCCCGAGTTTGTCGCCCCTGAACTAGTAACTAAGGTTCTGCCGGTGACCCTTCACGGTCTAGCCGCCGCTCGGGGAAAATTGACACAAGCGTACTCCACCGCCCTCAGTGCTGCTTCCGACGTACAGATTCCTCCATCCGCGACTCTGCCGTTGCGGCCGGTGATCGTTTTTGGTCCGCCTCCGGCTCCAACCCGCGCGCCCGAAGCCGCGGCGCCGCCGGTGGAAGCCAAACAGGTTCACCTCAGGCCGGCACAATCGCTTCCGGCACAATCACTGCCGCCGCAATCCCGGCCGGTACAACCCACGCCCGCACAACCGAGGCCAGAAGAACGTCGATCGTCGGTGGTTCCCGCACCCAAGCCCGTGCCGATCAAGCGGCAAGCGGCTGCCGAGACTCCCGTTCAGGAGCGGGCTCAAGCGAGAGTTCCGGAGAGGAATGCTCCAAAGCCTTCCGCCCGCCAGGAATCGCCGGCGGCCAAGTCCTGGGAATCCGCAGCCCCCTCCGACGCCTCTATTCCATACGAGTTGAAAGCGACCGAAAGCGCCTGGTCCAAGCTCTCCACGGGCCTCAAAATTGGCGTCGCCGCGGGACTCGTCGTGGCTGTCTCCGGCATCGCCTACTTGGTCACGCGCGGAAACGGTAAAACCACCCCCGAAGCACCCGTCGTGGTTTCGACGACCCCGGCTGTCGCCACCGGTGTGGCCATCTCCGGCGGCTGGATCGACGATTGGGCCAACTCCGCCAAATCCAGGCGGCACATCTCGCTGCTAAGCGGCTCCGCCAAGCTCAGCGACTATCGCTTGGAATTTCAAGCGCAAATCGAAACGAAGGCCATCGGCTGGATCTTCCGCGGGCTGAACCCGAGGAATTATTACGTCACCAAGCTCGAAATCGTAACGCCAGGCCTGGAGCCCACCATCGCCCTGGTGCACTTCGCCGTGGTTGATGGACAGGACGAGAACCGCGTGGTGGTTCCGCTGCCCCTGAAGGTGCGCGTCGATACCACTTATAAGGTTCGCTTCGATGCGATCGGCAATCATTTCGCCACCTGGGTGCAAGGCCAAAAAATCGACGAATGGACTGACAGCCGTTTTGGGTCCGGCGGCGTAGGTTTCTTTTCCGAACGGGATGAGAAGGCAGCCATGCAGGGAGATGTAAACGTAGTGCCACTGATTCCGAAGAATTAGTCGCCTAGGCCCGCGGCGTTGTGCACGATGGAAACGAAGGAGTACTTACATGTCGCAGAATGACGAACAAGCTTTCTTTGTAGATAACGAACTGATAGAACGGCTACTGCGTGGCGATTCCCCCGCCGTCAAGCCCAAGACGCAGCGCCCCGCCGAAACGAGTGCCCTGGGCAACGCGGTGAAGCTCGCCGCCGCCGGCCGCCTGGACGACGCGGTCAAGGAGCTGGAAGGCGCGGCTGCCCGTGGCGAGAAACCTGCGGAAGTCTACTCCGGCCTGGGCCATCTGCGCTTCGAACAGCAGAAGTGGGGAGAGGCGGCCACCTGCTATTCCAAGGTGATCGCCGCCGACGCGAATAACGCCACCGCGCACTATAACCTGGCGCTCGCCCTGGAACGTCAGGGCCAGTTCGACCAGGCGGGCCGCTCCTTTGAAACGGCCCTTTCGCTCAATCAGGGCCTGTGGCAAGCCCACACCGGACGCGGCCTGTGCTTGCTGCATCTCGGCCAGCCCGATCAAGCCTTGCCGCATTTCGATCAGGCGCTGAAATCCAGTCCCGGCCAGGATCGGACCTTGTTCGGAAAAGCTGTAGCGCTGCACCAACTGGGTAAGTTCGACGAAGCCGCCGAGATCTATCGCAAACTGCTGCCCAGCAACGCCAGTTCGGCCGAGCTGCTGGTTAACCTAATCACACTTTCCATGGCGCGCAAGGACGACGCCAAGACCAAAGAGTATTCCGACCGCATGCTCAAGATCCGTCCCCAATCCAGGCAAGCTCTGGAGGGTCTGACGACTGTCGCGCTCTCGCGCGGCGATTTTAGCGGCGCCGTGCAACACTGTTCCAACCTGGTCAAGATCGCATCGGATTCGTATGAGGCGTGGTTCAACCTCGGCCTCGCGTATCAGAAAACCGGCCGTACGGATCAGGCCGGGAACGCCCATCGCGAAGCCGCCAAGCTTCGTCCCGAAGCTCCCGAAGCGAATGCTCATTTGGGCGTCCTGCTCGAGGAGCGCGGCGACCTCATTGGCGCCCGGCACGCCTGCGAAGCCGCTTTGTCGGCCGCACCCGATTCGCCCGGCCTGTTGTGGAACCTGGCGCTTCTTGACGAGCGCGAGGGCCGCGCCAACGAAGCCGAACAGCGCTTCGCGAAATTGGTCGGCCTGAAACCGGATTTTGAAGACGCCGCCTATCGCCTGGGTTTCCTTCAGATCCAGCGGGGCGATTTCGCCGCCGCCGTCGACTCCTTCGAGCTGTGCACGAAACAGCGTGGCGATTGGCCGGAAGCACTGGTCAATCTCGGCCTGGCCTACTGGAAATTCCAGGACCTGGATGGCGCCACCCAAACGTTCGAGCGACTCCTGTCGCTCCAGCCACAGAATACCGATGCACTGAGCGCTCTCACTGCCATCGCCATCGAGCGCAAGGATCATAATCGCGCTTGGGACCTGCACCAGCAGCTAATTGGGTTGGGACAACGCTCCCTGGAATTGTCCTACAACCTGGGCCTCCTCCTGCAGTCCGCCGGAGATCCCAATCGAGCTGCCCAATGCTACCAGTTAGCCTCGGAAACGCAGCCCGATTTCCCGGCGGCTCTCACCAACCTGGGCCACGCCCTCAAAGCATCCGGCAAGGACGAAGAGGCTCGCGCGGTCTGGAGCAAGGCGGTGGAAGTAGACCCCGAATTGGCAGCTAAGTACTTCCAGTAGAAGTACGTAACAGGCCAAATCCTAACGTTTAAAGCAGGCCCCGCCTCCGATGGATACTCGGAGGGACATACTTGAAACCCGAGGCGCTCCAAGCCCTCCAGATAGGAGCGGACCGTGTCGAGCTGCCCCCCGACTGGCAGGTCGATTGCGCTCCGACGCTCGCCGAGGGCGTCGACCGCCTGGCCACCGTCAACTACGACGTCGCGATCGTGGCCCTTCCGGTATCCGACGACGCCGTTGAGGATGTCCTCGAGCGGCTCCGCGCGTTGCGCCGATCGGTGCCCATAGTTGTCTGCGATAACCGCGCCCGTCTGGCTGATGCCGTGCGCTACATGCAACTCGGCGCCTACGATGTCGCTGGTCCGGAGGATGACGCGGTCGCGAAAATTCAGGCTGCCGCCGAAGCTTGCCGGAGCCGTCCGTCCGAAGCTGTCGGCGAACCATGGCGGGAGATGCTGGTCGGAACGAGTCCTGCGATAAGGCGAACCGCGGATGTGATCCGGCTGGTCGCCAAGCGCCGTTCGACCGTGTTGATCAGCGGTGAAACCGGCACCGGCAAAGAAGTAGTCGCGCGCGCGTTGCACATGGCCAGTCCGCGCGGCCAGTTCCCGATGATCGCCGTGAACATCGCCGGCCTTCCCGAGACGCTGCTCGAAACCGAGTTGTTCGGCCACGTCAAAGGTGCCTTCACCGGAGCGTCCCAGCAGCGCATCGGCCGCTGCGAGCAAGCCCATCGGTCCACGCTCTTTCTGGACGAGATCGGCGATCTCCCACTGGATGTTCAGACCAAACTCCTGCGCTTCTTGCAGGAAAGGGAATTTCAGCGCGTGGGTAGTTCAGAGACCATCCGGGTGGATGTTCGCATGATCGTAGCCGCCAACGTGAATCTATTGGATCTGGTTCGCCAAGGAAGATTTCGAGAAGATCTGTACTATCGCTTGAGCGTGATTCCCGTAACGGTTCCCCCCTTGCGTGACCGGCCCGAGGATATCCCCCTGTTGGCGAACCACTTCATCGCCAAAATTTGCCTGCAGGAGGACATTCGCCAGCGCCGCCTTGCCCCGGCAACGCTGGATAAGCTGCGCGGATTTGCCTGGCCTGGAAACGTCCGGCAGCTGGAGAACGCGGTGGAGATGGCCGTCGCGTTCAGCGGAGATCGCGAGTTGCTAGTCCCATCCGATTTCACGCTCACGGGCGGTCCCTTGCTGACCAGCACCTTGCGATCGATCGCGACCTCCGACGCCGGGCTGAATTTCGAGCAGACGGTGGGCCGCATCGAGCGGCAGATGATTGAGGAAGCTCTGCGTAAAGCCCGTGGCAACAAGACCATCGCCGCGGAAATGTTGGGTTTGAAACGGACGACGCTTTCTGCCAAGCTCCGCAGCCTGGCCGCCGCCGGAGGCTAACCAAGTCTTACCGGTCCAGGAGATGCCCCATCTTCTCGCGCTTGGTCCGCAAATAATCCGCGGTCGATTCCAGCGGCTCGACAAGCGAAGGAACCCGCTCCGAAACCCGCACCCCGGCCTTTTCCAGAGCCTGCACCTTTTCCGGATTATTCGACATCAGCCGCACTGTCCACAGCCCGAAGTACCGCACCACCGCCGCGGGCGCTTCGTAGCCTCGCAAATCCGCCTCGAATCCGAGCTGTTCGTTCGCCTCCACGGTGTCCGCGCCGTTATCCTGCAACTCATAGGCGCGCAGCTTGTTCAGCAATCCGATCCCCCGGCCTTCCTGATTCTCGTAGACCAGCAAGCCTCGCCCTTCGCGCGCGATAGTTTCCAGCGCCAGCTCCAATTGGGCCCGGCAATCGCATCGCAGGCTATGGAAAACATCTCCTGTGAGGCATTGCGAATGAATCCTCACCAAAGGAGGCCCGCCGTGCTCCAGATCGCCCATCTTGAGGGCGACCACTTCCTCGACTTCGCTGCCTAACGTGTAAGCGAACCCATAGATCCGGAAGTGTCCGAAACGGCTAGGGAAATCCGCCTCGGCGACCTTTCGAAGCTCTGATGTAGGGGGCATTTGTGCCGGTGAAAAGATTGCCGAACAATACCGGTGAGGTAACTCCATTATAATGTCCGCAGGGCGGTTCCCGTGTATCGGCGCTGCCCTGGGCCTTTCATGCCTGCACAGCATTTGCTGATTCTGCTGGTCAAGCTCGCCGTGGCGGCTTCCCTGGCGAGCATCCTCACCCGCTCGACAGGTTTCCAGCGAATGCTCATGCGCGAAGAGCGCACCCTCACCCAGCGCGTCAAGATGGCCCTGGTCTGCGCCTTGATCTACGGATCGGGCGTCGCCGTCCGCGTCGCTAACCCGAGCGCTTATCAGGCTGTCGATCTCGGGATGGAAGGCAGCCTCGTCATGGGGATGCTCGGGGGTTACGTCACCGGCATGCTCGCGGGCGTCTTCATTGCGATCCCCACGCTGTTCGAGAACAAACCCCTGACCATACTGCTGTTCGCGGCCGCCGGCGTCATGGGCGGCCTGCTTCGCGATCTCGCTCCGGATAAGGAGTTTATCTGGAAGTTCACGCCGGACCCCACCCTGGCCTCGGTCCGCCTGCTGCGTCGCGGCGACTTGCGACTGGCCGGTTTCAGCATCGCCTGCGTCGGCATGATCGCGCTGGCTGAAGTGCTTCGGCAGACGCTGGCGTCCGTATTTCCGAACGGCGGGGTCTTCGCGCTGCAACAATCCTGGACCGACGCCGGGCCGTGGCTCCTGGTGGCCGTCTACGCCACCACTCTGTTCTGCGTGGCACTACCCATCAAGATCTGGAACAGCAACCTCAATGAGAAGAGACTGGAACAGCAACAGGCTCGTCTCAACGAAGCCCGCCTGGCCGCGCTCAGCAGCCAAATCAATCCGCACTTTCTGTTTAACACGCTGAACTCCGTGGCCTCGTTGATCCGCCTCGATCCGGATCAAGCCCGCCAGGTGGTCTACAAACTCTCGAAGATTCTCCGCCGCCTGTTGCGCCAGCAGGATAACCTCACTACACTCGGCGAAGAACTAAGTTTTATCGATGACTACCTGGCAATCGAAATGGTCCGGTTCGGCGATAAGCTGCGCTTCGTGAAGGAAGTGGATCCCGATACGCTCGACCTGCTGGTCCCCAGCATGCTTCTTCAGCCGCTGGTCGAAAACAGTATTCGCCACGGACTTGCCAGCAAAGTGGACGGCGGGATCATCCGGGTGCGCAGCCGCCGCAATGGGAACCAGCTCCAAATTGTGGTCGAAGACGACGGCGTGGGCATTCCCGAAGCTCGACTTGCGCGCATGTTCGAGCAGGGTGGCATCGGGGTCAATAACGTCAACGAACGCCTCAAAGTGCTGTACGGCGACAGCTACCGCATGTGGATCGACAGCCGACCCGGCGAGGGCACCAGCACGGGGATCGAAATTCCGGAGCAAGTCAGTGGTACCGTAGTGGGAGTTGAATCCTTAGTGGGAAGCGGGTAGCCCACCAGCGACAGCGATATCGGGAGCATGTCGGAGCCATTACTTGAGCAACCTTAACTATTCCCTCCTTCTTCCCCGCGAAGATCGAATGCCGCGCACGATCGCCGAGCGAACGCGCCGCGTCTACGACTTGGTCTCTTCGGTTTATCCAGCCAGCACTTATTTTTTCCATTCCAAGGCACACGACTGCGCGCTGAAGCATTCCGGGATTCGCAATGGCATGCGCATTTTGGAAGTGGCCACCGGCAGCGGAGAAATGTTCCGCCGCCTGGTGAAAGCCAATCCCGACGGACGCACCTACGGATTGGATCTTTCCCCCAACATGGCCGCCCATACTTTGCGGGTAGCCCGCAAGGCATGCCCCCACGCCGAGGCCCATTGCGGCGCGGTAGACGTCCGCAATCTTCCCTTCCGTTCCGCCAGTTTCGATGCGGTGATGTGCTGCTATCTGCTCGAATTGTTATCGCAAGACGATATCCGGCTGACGCTGCGTGAAATCCGCCGCGTACTGCGTCCCGGCGGGAACTTTTCGCTGGTGGTGATCGGGCAGAACGTGAAAATGTTCAACCACCTGTACACGGTGGGCGGCAGTCTGGTGCCCGCTTTCTGGGGCCGCCAAGTGGAGAACCGGGTGCCCGAGCTGATCCGCGAAGCCGGGATGCGCGTGGTCACGGACCGCTTCGTGCGCCAGGGATTCTATCCGTCGCGGGTGCTGGTGGCGGAGAACGCTACCGCACATCGCCGCACCGCTCGAAACGGTCGCTAGCTCGGAACGGCGACTGGCTACGCTGCCCCGTTCTCCCTAATAAAACAAGTACTTCCGCCACTGATCGTCGCTCTTGCCGAGCAGGCGCATCAAATGCCGGCTGGTGTGCAAACTGAACGGCCGAGGAGCCCGCGCCAGGCGCATGTTAGCCTCCTCCGGTGTGCGGCTGCCCTTGCGATTGTTGCAAGGATGGCAGCAGGCCACCAGATTCTCCCACGTGGTTTCGCCCTTGCGCGAACGCGGCATCACGTGATCCAGCGTGAGGTCCCCCGAGCTCATGGTCTTCATGCAGTACTGGCAAGTGTAGCGGTCGCGCATCAGAATGTTCTTGCGCGATAACGCGCGTGTCTGGTGCGGAATGCGCCGGTATTCGAGCAGGCGGATCACGCTCGGCACCTTGATCGCCGAGCGGGCGGAGTGAACGTGGCCCGTGGAGTGTTCCTCGGCGGCGGCGACCCCCTTCAGCACCAACACCAACGCGCGACGCGCCGCGCACACGTTGATCGGCTCGAAACTCGAGTTCAGCACCAGCACCGGCCGGTGCAGACGCTCACCATTCGTGGTCGAGGCATGTGTATAGATCTGTGCGGCACTCATGCGTGTCCTCCTGCCGTAAACGAGAGTTCTACTGCCTGGCGGCGATCCGTCCGCGCCAGCGCCAACAAAGCGACATGCGCGGCTCCCGCGCGTTTCAAAACTCGTGCGCAAGCGCTGGCCGTGGCGCCGGTAGTGACGACGTCGTCCACCAGCAGCACCCGCATTCCGGCCAGGGATCGCCCGCGCGGCATTCGAAAAGCCCCGCTCATATTGGCTCGGCGTTTCGCATTGGTAAGTCCGGCCTGCGGACGCGTGGCCTTCTTCCGGCGAATCACACTTCGCACTGGGACATTCCACTTCTTGCCGATTTCCCTGGCGAGAAGATCCGATTGGTTGAATCCGCGTTGCCACTGTTTAAACCAGTGCAGCGGCATCGGAACGATGACGTCGAAACTTATCTCGCGCGGTAACGCTTGCGCTAAAAACTTTCCAAAGGTCCCCGCCAGCGGCCGCACACCGTTGTACTTGAACAAATGAACAAGCTCCCGAAGGGAGCCTTCATACGATCCGTACGAATAGACCGCATCGAAGCCTTGCAATCCCAGGCGGCACAACGCACAGCGGCCGCTTTCATCCAGCGGGAAGCGATTGACGAACGGCATTCTGCACGCTGCACAGAAGTATTCCGCGATCAGCGGCGCGGGTTCAGCCAGGCACTTACTGCAAACCGGGACCCTGGAAAACTCTTGGAGGGACTCGCCGCAGACGCGGCAATCATCTGGAAAGACTAGGCGGGAAACAACATTGAGCAGACCGCAAGATACCCTTTTTGCGACGCAACCGACGCCGTTCGCCGAAATAAGGTGGCTCCGACTAGGGAGCAGGCTACTCGAGAAAACTCACCTCCGAGCCCCAACCTAAGTTTTATTATACCGCCAAATAGAACAGGCTCAGCCGCGGCAGACCCGCTGCTTCCATTACCTTACGATCCAGAAACTGCCGCTCGAGCGTGGCCAGCTGTTCCCCGCTCATCTTGCCGCGATACGGTTTCAGTTCCTGGTCGAGCGTACGACGCGCCTCAAACAACGCTTCTTCGCTGGCCGCCGACCGCGCGCGAGCAACCATCTTCTCCTCGATGGCCGTCAGCCGCTGCTCCAGTTGCTCCAGATCGCGATACAACTCTTCGAGGTTCAAGCGTTCGAGCGACTCCGCCAGATCGCCGTGCCCGGCCGCGCGCAACACGCTGGCATTGGTTTGAACGTGCCTGCCCACGTCCTCTAGCGAAAAAGGAGGCGGAGCCTCGCGCTTCGCCGGTGCGCCGGCTGCCAGCGATTGAGCTTCCTCCGCCACGGCCTGGGCGCAGTACGCCACAGAATTGACTTTCTGGAAACGCGCCCGCGCTGGACGAGCACGCCACTTCTCAAATGCCGCGTCGATCCCGCGCAGCACAGCCTCTAAAGGCACTCCCGAGTTCTTCCAGCCCTCGATCACGGCCCAATCGAGCGGCGACAACAGAAAGAGTCCCGTGCCACGCGCGCGCTGAAAGTGTTCCTCGATTTCGGTGAAGTAGTTGAAGTAGTTCAAGGATTCGCGCGCTGCCAGATCAGGCGCAGGCCGTGCAGCGTCAGGTCTTCGTCGTAG
>Ga0265314_10000882_pt1 | contig 35754 bp, 28 predicted proteins | sample 4126metaG_FD_203106 | JGI IMG/M metagenome (GOLD analysis project Ga0265314, IMG submission 203106) | Rhizosphere microbial communities from Carex aquatilis grown in University of Washington, Seatle, WA, United States - 4-1-26 metaG | ecosystem: Host-associated > Plants > Roots > Rhizosphere >...
AACAGGTCGAGAGCCGTCTGCAATTGGGTCGCGCTCATCAGTCGCAACTTCGCATTCGGGGCGTAGTGCGACTCGAGCGTGCCCGACGCGCGCGGTGCGGCGCCCTGCACTTCCTGCGGCGAACGAAGGGGCTCGCCGCAGGCTTGTTCAACCTGCTCGGCCGTGATCATCCCGGGGCGCAGCAGCACCGGGCCCTCGCGGGTGCAATCGACGATGGTCGATTCGATACCGACTTCGCACGGCCCGCCATCGAGCACGAGCAGCCCGGGATCGAATTCGGATTCGACATGCTGCGCTGTGGTGGGGCTCACGCGGCCGAAGCGATTGGCGCTCGGCCCGGCGATGCCGTGCACGCCATGCTTTGCGCATTCAACGAGCAGCTCGTGCGCCACCGGATGCGACGGGCAACGAAGGCCGATGGAGGGCTGGCCGCCCGCTGCCGCATCGGCAACGGATTCGCGGCGCGGCAGGATGAGCGTGAGCGGCCCGGGCCAGAAAGAATCCATCAGCCGCACTGCGAACGGCGGTACATCCGATGCGAACGTGTGCGCATCGAGCGCCGAAGGCAAGTGCACGATCAGCGGATGATCCGCGGGCCGGCCCTTCGCGGCGAAGATCTTCGCGACGGCCGCATCGTCCTGCGCGTTCGCGCCGAGGCCGTAGACCGTCTCCGTTGGAAAAGCGACGAGCTCACCGCGAGCGAGCGTGGCCACGGCCTGCGCGATCGATTCGGGCGCTGCGCCGTCGAGAATCACCTCGTCTTCCTTTTCCTAGAACGGCTCGATGCCGAGGATGCCCGCGGCCTGGAGCGCCGCGCGCCGCACGTGCTGCATATCGGCGCCGGTGATGTTCAGGTGGCCCATCTTGCGGTCGCGCCGCGCCTGTGCCTTGCCGTACAGATGCAAATGCATGCCGGACAGCGCCAGGATGTCGTCCCACCGCGGCGTGCTTTCCACTTCGCCGCGCAGGAACCACAGGTCGCCCAGGAGGTTGAGCATGATGGAAGGGCTGTGCTGGCGCGGCTGCACCAGCGGCAAGCCCGCGAGCGTGCGCACCTGCAACTCGAACTGCGACACATCGCACGCGTCCATGCTGTAGTGGCCGCTGTTGTGCGGGCGTGGCGCCATCTCGTTGACGACGAGCGAGCCGTCCTTCAGCACAAAGAACTCCACGCACAGCACGCCGACATATTGCATGCCCTCGGCGATGGTCCGCGCTGCGCCGACGGCATCGTACGCAACGCTCGAAGGCACGTTTCCTTCATGCACCTCGGTCACGGCGAGAATGCCGGCGCGATGCAGGTTGCGCTGAACCGGAAGGTTCACCATTTGCCCGTCGCGCCCGCGCGCCACGATTACCGAGCATTCGTAATCGAGGGCAAGCATCTTCTCGAACACACAGGGCACGCGATTCAATTCGTCCCACGCCGCCGAGAGCTCCTGGCGCGTCGAAACACGCGCCTGCCCCTTGCCGTCGTAGCCGAGACGCGATGTCTTCAGGATGCCGGGCAGCAAGTTGCCATCGACGGCTTGCAGTTGCTCCGCCGATTCAATCAATGCATTTGGCGCACAGGCGACGCCGCAGCGTGTGAAGTGCGCCTTTTCCTTTGCGCGGTCTTGCGCGATCGCCACTGCATCCGCGCCGGGCGCGACCGGCCGCGACTGCGCGAGCTTGGCCAGCGCTTGCGCGGGCACGTTCTCGAATTCGGTGGTGATTGCGGCGCTCGCGTCGGCGAGCTGCTTGATCGCCGCGCCGTCGAGGTACGCAGCCTTGATGTGCGTGTGGCTCACAAGGCCGGCAGGGCTGGCTTCATCGGGATCGAGCACCGCCGTGAAATAGCCCATGCGCTGCGCGGCGTGAACGAACATCCGGCCGAGCTGGCCACCGCCCATCACGCCCAGCGTGGCGCCCGGCAGGATCGCGCCGCCGCTCATCAGGCTTTCGGGGGCAATGTCATCTGCCGCGCTTCTTCGGTCTGGCGCGCGCGGTACGCTTCGAGCTGCTGGCGCAACTTCGTATCCTCGTTCGCCAGCAGCGCAACAGCAAACAGCGCGGCATTCGCAGCACCGGCCGCGCCGATCGCGAATGTCGCCACCGGAATGCCCTTGGGCATCTGCACGATGCTGTGCAGGGAGTCCGCGCCCATCATGTACTTGCTCGGCACCGGAACGCCCAGCACAGGCACGACTGTTTTGGATGCGATCATCCCCGGCAAATGCGCCGCGCCGCCCGCGCCGGCGATGATCGCTTTCAGGCCGCGCTGCGCCGCGCCTTGCGCATAATCGAACATGTCGTCGGGCATGCGATGCGCCGAGACGACCTTCGCTTCATGGGCGATCCCGAATTCCTGGAGAATCGCAACTGCGTGCTGCATCGTGTCCCAGTCGCTGCTGGAACCCATCACCACGCCGATCTGGATCGGGCTTGCCACCAAGCTTGCCATTGATTGCCCCCAAAGGTTGAATTTTAAGGTCCCGACCCGAGTTGCCCCACATGATCGACGTCACCATTGAAAACTTCGAAGCCGAGGTCATCGCCGCCTCGACGCAACAACCCGTCCTTTTGGACTTCTGGGCGCCGTGGTGCGGACCGTGCAAGGTGATCGGCCCGATCCTCGAAAAGCTGGAAAAAGATTACGCGGGCCGCTTCAAGCTGGTGAAGATCGACTCCGACCAGCAGCAGCAGCTCGCCGCCGCCTTCGGCATCCGCAGCATCCCCACCGTGATCCTGATGATGGGTGGCCAGCCGGTGGACGGCTTCATGGGCGCGATGCCCGAAGGCGAGGTGCGCCAGTTCCTCGACAAGCACCTGCCCGAAGCTGATGCGATCGAAGATGCCGAGATCGTTGCCGAAGAGCCCGCCGCTCCTTTGAATGCGTCGGAAAAGCTCGAGCTGCTCCAGCATGCCGTCGAAGCCGACCCAACGGACGACGATGCGCGCTTCGACTACGTGCGGGCCTTGCTGCAAGCGGGCCGCACCGACGACGCGAAAGTCGCCTTCGCCCCGGTGATTGCGAAGACGCAGCTCGTGCGCCGCTTCGATGCGCTGCAACGCTGGATGGGTGCGATTGACGCATCGCACGGCGCGACGCTGTCGGACTACGACGGCAAGATCGCGGCGAACAAGCGCGACTTCGATTCGCGCTTCAGTCGCGCGCAGTTGTTGATGTCCCAGCAGCGCTTCACCGACGCGATGGACGAGCTGCTGGAGATCCTGATGCGCGACAAGAAGTGGAACGAAGAGCTCGCGCGCAAGACGTTCATCGCGATCCTCGATGTGATCGAACAGCCGAAACCCAAGGTGGCCGATGGGCAAATCCCGCCGGACGACCCGGTGGTGGCGACGTATCGCCGGCGCTTGTCGTCGGTGGTGTTGAGCTAAGAGCGCAGCCAGTCACGCGCGCAAGCGGTCCAGCGCTTCTCGGTATTTCGCGGCGGTGTTCTCGATAACGTCCTGCGGCAGCTTCGGCGCGGGCGGCTTCTTGCCCCAGGGCTTGCCGTCGATGCGCACGGCTTCGAGCCAGTCGCGCACGAACTGCTTGTCGAACGACGGCGGGTTCTCGCCCTTGGCGAACGCGGCTTCGTAGCCTTCGATCGGCCAATAGCGCGACGAATCGGGCGTGAGCACTTCATCCATCAGCACGACATTGCCCTTGTCGTCGAGGCCGAATTCGAACTTGGTGTCCGCGATGATCATGCCCTTCGTGCGAGCGAACCTCGCGGCTTCGGTGTAGACGCGGATCGAGAGTTCGCGAATCTGCTGCGCAACGCCGGCCCCGGCGATCTTCACGACCTGGTCGAACGTGATGTTCTCGTCGTGTTCGCCCATCTCGGCTTTCGATGCGGGCGTGAAGATTGGCTCGGGCAACGGGCTTGCATTCTTCAGGCCCGCGGGCAGCTTCACGCCGCACACCGATTGCGTCTCTTGATATTCCTTCCAGCCGCTGCCCGCGAGATAGCCGCGCACCACGGCCTCGACCGGGATCGGCTTCAAGCGCTTGACGAGCATCGAGCGGCCGCGCACTTGCGCGCGCTCTTCATGCGTCACCACCGATTCAGGGTCGTCGCCCGTCAGGTGGTTCGCGCAAATATGACCCAGCCGCGCGAACCAGAACAGCGCCATCTGCGTAAGGATTTCGCCCTTGCCCGGAATCGGCTCGCCCATGATCACGTCGAATGCCGAGAGCCGATCGCTCGCGACCATCAGGATGCGGTCGTCGCCGACAGCGTAGTTGTCGCGCACCTTGCCGCGCGCAAGAAGCGGCAGCGATGTGATCGAGGTAGTGTGCAGCGCCGAGGCCATCAGGCGACGACCTGCGCGAGTTCGCCCTTCTCGTACTGCTGTGCGACCGCCACCAGCGTCGCCGGCTTGATTTTCGGCGCCTGCCCTTCGCAGCCGAACTCGATGTAGCGCTGCTTGCAGATCTGCTTGGCCGCTTCGCGCGCGGGCTTGAGCCATTCGCGCGCATCGAACTTGTCGGGGTTCTCGGCGAGGAACTTGCGCACGGCGCCCGTCATCGCGAGGCGAATGTCGGTGTCGATGTTGATCTTGCGTACGCCGTGCTTGATGGCTTCCTGGATTTCCTCCACCGGCACGCCGTAGGTTTCTTTCATCTTGCCGCCGTATTGGTTGATCTGCGCGAGCAGATCCTGAGGCACCGACGACGAGCCGTGCATGACCAGGTGCGTGTTGGGGATGCGGCGGTGGATTTCCTTGATGCGGCCGATCGCGAGGATATCGCCCGTGGGTTTGCGCGAGAACTTGTACGCGCCGTGCGACGTGCCGATGGCGATCGCGAGCGCGTCGAGCTGGGTCTTCTTGACGAAGTCGGCGGCCTGCTCGGGATCGGTGAGCAGCTGCTCGATGGTCATCGTGCCTTCGGCGCCGTGGCCGTCTTCCTTGTCGCCCTTCATCGTCTCCAGCGAGCCGAGGCAGCCAAGTTCGCCTTCGACAGTGACGCCCACCTTGTGCGCCATGCCGACGACCGTGCGCGTGACGTCGATGTTGTAGTCGTAGCTGGCGATCGACTTGCCGTCGGCCTGCAGCGAGCCGTCCATCATCACGGACGAAAAGCCCAGCTTGATCGCGCCTGCACACACATCGGGGCTTTGGCCGTGGTCCTGGTGCATCACGAGCGGAATCTCGGGATACGCTTCGATCGCCGCGAGGATCAGATGCTTGATGAAGGGCTCGCCCGCATATTTGCGCGCACCGGCGCTGGCTTGAAGGATCACGGGCGCGCCGGTTTCGCGCGCGGCCTCCATCACGGCTTGCACCTGCTCCAGGTTGTTGACGTTGAAAGCCGGGATGCCGTAGCTGTTTTCGGCGGCATGGTCCAGCAGCTGGCGCATGGATACGAGAGGCATGGTGGTCGTCCTGAAGAATGCCCCGATTTTACGAGCCAGCTACTCCACGCGGCAGATCTTGAGCATGTTCGTTCCGCCCGGCGCGCCCATCGGTTCGCCGCAGGTGATCGCGTAGATGTCGCCGCTTTGCACGATGCCGCGCGTCTTCAGATGGGCTTCGGCTTCGCGCAGGGCTGAATCGCGCTCGGCGCTTTGGTCCATCAGCAGCGGGCGCACGTTGCGGTAGAGCGCCAGCTTGCGCTGAGTCGCAAGCTTCGGCGTCAGCGCATAGATCGGAATGTGGATACGGTGACGGCTCATCCACAGCGCCGTCGACCCCGAATCGGTCAGCGCCACGATCGCCTTGCAGCCGAGGTGATGCGCCGTGAAGAGCGCGCCCATCGCGATCGACTGGTCGATGCGCGCGAAGCTCATGCCCGTGAAGTCGGCGTCGAGCTTCACGTCCTCGGCCTTTTCCGCCTCGGAACAGATGTTCGCCATTTCGATCACGGTCTCGAGCGGGTAGCGGCCCGACGCAGTTTCAGCGCTCGTCATCACGGCATCCGTGCCGTCGAGCACCGCGTTCGCGACGTCGCTGACTTCCGCGCGCGTGGGGACGGGGTTCGTGATCATCGACTCCATCATCTGCGTGGCCGTGATCACGACCTTGTCGTGTTCACGGGCCATGCGGATCATGCGTTTTTGCAGCGCCGGCACAGCAGCGTTGCCGACCTCCACCGCGAGGTCGCCGCGCGCGACCATGATGCCGTCGCTCGCTTCGAGAATCTGTTCGAGGTTCGGGATCGCTTCGGCGCGTTCGATCTTCGCGATCAGGCCCGGCTTGTGGCGGTGTTCGGCGCCGGCCACATTGCACAGCTGGCGGGCCATCTCCATGTCGGTCGCGGTTTTCGGAAAACTCACCGCGACGTAGTCGGCCATGAAGCTCATCGCCGTGCGGATGTCCTCCATGTCCTTCGCCGTCAGCGCGGGCGCGGTCAGGCCGCCGCCCATTTTGTTGATGCCCTTGTTGTTCGACAGGTCGCCGCCCATCTTCACCGTGGTGAGCACCTGGTCGCCGCGCACCGAATCGACCGTGAGCACGATGAGGCCGTCGTTGAGCAGCAGCAAATCGCCCGGCTTCACGTCGCGCGGCAATTCCTTGTAGTCGAGGCCGACGGCGCCGATGTCGCCCGGCTCGGTGCGCGATGCGTCAAGCACGAACTTCGCGCCCGGCAGCAGCGTAACCTTGCCTTCCGCGAACTTGCCGACGCGAATCTTCGGGCCTTGCAGGTCGGCCATGATCGCGACCTCACGGCCCGCGCGCTGCGCCGCTTCGCGCACGAGCGTCGCGCGGTCGATGTGGTCCTGCCCCTTGCCGTGGCTGAAGTTCAGCCGCACGACGTTCACGCCGGCGCGGATCATCTGCTCGAGCAGTTGCGGATCGCTCGATGCCGGGCCGAGTGTGGCGACGATCTTGGTTGCGCGACGGGCCATGAATGGTTCTCCTTGTTCCCCGATTGTGGACCAGCCGATGCTGCCGAGTCGGTGTGTCAGCCGTTCGCGCGCTTTTCGAGGATTTCGAATGCGGGTAACTTTTTGCCTTCGAGGACTTCAAGAAACGCACCGCCCCCGGTCGAGATGTAGCCGATGTTGTGCTCAATGCCGTACTTCGCGATGGCCGCCAATGTGTCGCCGCCGCCCGCGATGCTGAAGGCACTCGATTCGGCGATCGCACGCGCGATCGTCTCCGTTCCTTTGGAGAATGCTTCGAATTCGAACACGCCCACCGGGCCGTTCCACACGATCGTTCCGGCGGACTTCAGCTGAGCAGCAAGGCGCGTCGCGGTTTCGGGGCCGATGTCGAGAATCATGTCGTCGGCCGCGACGTCCTTCGCCGACTTCACCGTGGCCGCCGCATCGGCCGCGAATGTCTTGGCAACGACGACGTCGGTGGGAATCGGCACTTCCGCGCCGCGCGCTTTCATCGCTTCGATCACCGCTTTTGCATCACCGACCAAGTCCGCTTCCGCAAGCGACTTGCCAATGGGCAGGCCCGCCGCGAGCATGAACGTGTTCGCGATGCCGCCGCCGACGATCAGCTGGTCGACCTTGCTGGCGAGCGATTGCAAGATCGTGAGCTTGGTCGAGACCTTCGAGCCCGCGACGATCGCAACCAGGGGCCGCTTCGGGTGTGCGAGCGCCTGGGTGATCGCGTCGATCTCCGCCGAGAGCAGCGGCCCGGCGCACGCAATTTTCGCGTACTGCGCGATACCGTAAGTCGTGGCTTCGGCTCGGTGCGCGGTGCCGAACGCGTCGTTGACGTAGATGTCGCACAACTTCGCCATTTTCTGCGCAAGCTCGGGGCTGTTCTTCTTCTCGCCCTTATTGAGGCGGCAGTTCTCCAGCAACACGACTTCGCCCGGCGTCACATCGACGCCATCGACCCAGTCGCGCTTGAGCGGCACGTCGCGCCCGAGCAATTCGGCCAGACGCTGCGCAACGGGCGCGAGCGAATCTTCCGGCTTGAACTCGCCTTCGGTCGGTCGGCCCAGGTGCGACGTCACCATCACGGCGGCGCCCGCGTCGAGCGCCATCTGAATGCACGGCACGGATGCGCGGATGCGCGTGTCTTCGGTGATGTTGCCGTGGTCGTCCTGCGGCACATTGAGGTCGGCGCGGATGAACACGCGCTGGCCGCGCACGTGGCCCTGGGCACAGAGATCGGAAAAGCGAAGGATGTTCATCCCTCGATTCTAGGAAGCGCGCGGCCCTACCAGCCCAGGCCCAAGTGCAACGGCAAGTACACCGCCATGCCGCCGGCGATGGTAGCGAGCACATTGCGACGCCAATAGAAGAGCAGCGCGCCCACCGGGCCCGCGAAAAGGCGCGCGTCGTGCCAGGTCGGAACCAGATGGCCGGCCTGCATGACGATCTCGGGCGCGACCACGCCCGCGAGCGCGGCCACGGGCGCGTATTGCAGCGCGCGCTCGGCCCAGGCGGGCAAAGCCCATGGCCGGTCGAAGATGAAGAAGAAACAGCGCGAGAGCACCGTCACCGCCGCGAGCCCGACGATGACGAGCACCGTCCACAGTTCCGTGCCGGGCGTGTTCATGCGGCTTGCCCTTCCGCGGATGATGCGTGCTTCTCGAGCCAGAAGCTCACCGCGACAGCGACAAGAATCGCGACGACGATATTGAGCTTGAGCGGCAGCGAATACGCGGCAACCGCCGCCGCGCCCGCAATGAGCGCCGACACGCGCCGGATCGGCGTGTTCGCGAGCGAGCACAGGATGCCCACCAGGCACAGCACGCCTGCGAAGCCGAGGCCCCACGATGTGGGGATCAAGTTGCCCAGCACGATGCCGATCACGCTCGAGGCCATCCAGCTTGTCCACGTGACGAAGTAGTTGCCGGAAAGGAAGGCTTCCTCTTCGCGCCACTGTTCGGGTGTCGTGCCCGGATTCGGAAAACGCCGCGTGAACATCGCATAGCTCATGTCCGCGGTGAGGTAGCCGTTGAGCATGCGCCGCCAGCGCGGCATGTGCATCATGTACGGCCGCAGGTGCAGGCTGAACACGACGAACCGCAGGTTCACGCAGAAACCGGTCGCAAGGATCACCCACAACGGCGCGCTTGCGACGATGAGCGGGATCGACGCCAGCTGCGAACTGCCCGCGTACACGAGGAAGGTCATCGCGAGCGCTTCGACCACGCTCATTCCCGACTTGACCATCGCAACGCCCGTCATGAGCCCCCACGCTGCGATGCCCGTGGCCATTGGCAGCATTGCGCGCGCCGCTTCCTTGAACGCCGGGTGCGTATTGTTTTCGCGCAGGAAGAACATCGGCTAGCGCATCACACGAAGTGCATGCCGGGTTCGACGGAAAAGCCGCGGACGAAATCGCGGGCGGGCAATCGCTTGCCGCCCGCGCGCTGCACCTGGGTGATGACGAGGCTCGAGCCACCAACGCATGCGACGCCGATGCCGTGGTCGCCCACGTCGATCACCGTGCCGGGCTGAGCAGCACTCACGGCGCCTTTCGCAGGCAATGCGTCTGCACTCCAAACCTTGATCGCTTCACCGTTCAACTGCGCCGTCGCACCGGGCGCGGGATTGAATGCACGGACGCGCCGCGCGATCGCATCGGCCGTCTGCGACCAGTCGATCGCGGCTTCGGCCTTGTCGATCTTGTTCGCATAGATTGCACCCTGCGCGGGCTGCGGCGTGTGCGTCAAGCCGCCACATGCAGCTGCCTCCAATGCCTCCACGATCATTCGGCCGCCGAGCACAGCGAGCTTGTCGTGCAAGGTGCCCGTGGTGTCGTCTTGCGTGATCGGGATGCTCCGGGCCATGAGCATGTCGCCCGTGTCGAGGCCCGCATCCATCTGCATGATCGTCACGCCCGTTTCGGCGTCGCCCGCTTCGATCGCACGGTGGATCGGCGCCGCGCCGCGCCAGCGCGGCAACAAGGATGCGTGGATATTCAGGCAGCCCATGCGCGGAGCGTCGAGCACCCACTGCGGCAGGATGAGCCCATAAGCCGCGACGACCATCGCGTCGGCATGCGCGGCTTCGATCGCCTCCTTCGCAGCGCGCGCGTCGTCCGGATATTTGCCATCGAGGCGCAGGCTGCGCGGCTGCGCCACCGCGATGTTGTGTTCCATCGCGAACTGCTTGACCGGCGACGGCTGCAATTTCAAGCCGCGCCCCGCGGGACGATCCGGCTGCGTGAGCACCAGCGCGATGGTGAAGCCCGCTGCATGCAGCTGCTCCAGCGCCACGCGCGCGAACTCGGGAGTGCCCGCGAAGATGACGCGGGGCTGTGTCATTCGCGTGCGGCTTCTCGTTGGGCCTTCAGCATCTTGCTCTTGATGCGGTTGCGCTTGAGCGGCGACAGGTATTCGACGAACACCTTGCCCAACAAGTGGTCCATCTCGTGCTGGATGCATACGGCCAGCAGACCTTCGGCTTCGATGGTTCGCGTGTGGCCTTGCTCGTCGAGCGCACTCACCTTCACGCGCGATGGACGTTCCACGCCATCGTAGATGCCGGGCACTGAAAGACAGCCTTCTTCATTGACCTGCTTTTCTTCGCTGGCCCAGATGACTTCCGGATTGACCAGCACGAGCGGCTGGTCGCGGGTCTCGGAAGCATCGATCACGATGAGCCTTTCGTGCACGTCGACTTGCGTCGCGGCCAGGCCGATGCCGTTGGCGTCATACATTGCTTCGAGCATGTCGGCGACGAGTCGCCGGATGCGGTCGTCCACCTCGCGCACGGGCTTGGCCACGGTGTGCAGGCGGGTGTCGGGGTATTGGAGGATGGTCAGTCGGGCCATGGATGTCGCTATTTTCGCTACTTTTACAGCGGCGAGCCCTTCCTTGCGGTCATAAACGTTGCCGGATCAAGGGCTTGGCCGCAGAATCGGCAGTACTTTGTCAAGACTTTCGACTGCCCTCGCAAGAAGGCAGCCGCAGCCGACATGCACAAACCAAGCCCCTTCGCCCTCGCCGCCACCTGCCTTCTCGCGCTGGCCGCGACCGGCGCGCTCGCCCAACAACGCTATCCGGTCACGAACGAGCAGCGCTCCACCGCGCAGCAAGTCTCGCAAACGGGCGTGCCGCTCTCGGAGCTCGCGCCCGATGCACCGGACCAGTACACCGTCAAGCGCGGCGACACACTCTGGGGCATCTCGGGCATCTTCCTCAAGAGCCCGTGGCGCTGGCCCGAGCTGTGGGGCATGAACATGCAAGAGGTGCGCAACCCGAACCTGATCTATCCAGGGCAGCTCCTCGTGCTGGAAAGATCGGACGGCCGTGCGCGCCTTCGCTTCGGCGGAGGTAGTGGCGGCGGTGCGCAGGCGGCCGCGGATGACTCCGCGATCCCGACAGTTCGCGTCTCGCCGCGCGTGCGCATCGAGCCGCTCACGGGCGGCGGCGCCATTCCCACGCTGCAACCCAACCTGATCGAGCCTTTCCTGAACGAGCCGCTGATCGTCGAGGACTCGCAGATGAAGGCCGCGCCGCGCATCGTCGCGGTGCCCGAAGACAAGATCCTGATCACGCGAGGCGACCGCGCCTATGTGCGCGGCTTGTCGAGCACGCCGCTCGTGCAGCAGACGCCCGGCCGCTCCGACGACTATCGCGTATTCCGCGACGCACGCGCGATCGCCGATCCGGTGACGAACAAGGTCATCGGCTACGAGGCCGCATACCTCGGCAAGGCGCAGCTCGTGCGCGGCGAATCGACTCGCGACGGCGCCGTCGTTCCCGCGACCATCGACATCGTCTTCGCGAAAGAAGACATCCACGTGGGCGACCGCCTGTTGCCGGAGCCGCCGCGCCAATTCATGGCGTATGCACCGCACGCCCCCACGGCACCGGTGAACGGCGTCATCGTGTCGGTCTATGGCGATGCGGTCTCGCTCGCCGGGCAGAACCAGATCGTGCTGATCGACAAGGGAACCGCCGACGGCATCGACACGGGCACCGTGTTCGCAATCATGAAGGCCGGTGTGCGCGATGTGGACCGCACGCAATCCGGCCAGACCGCCAACATCCGCCTGCCCGATGAGCGCAACGGGCTCCTGATGGTGTTCCGCCCGTTCGATCACTTGTCGTACGCGCTGATCCTGTCGATCGAAGATGCAGTGCGCATCGGCGATCACATCGCCAACCCGCGCTAAGCCCGCCCGCCCCGATGGACCGCCATGAACTGGCCGGGTGGCTGCGCCTTGCGCTGCCCGGTGTCGGAAACGAAGGCGCACGCAAGCTGCTGGCCGAATTCGGATTGCCGGCGAATGTGCTCGCGCAATCGCGCGCGACCCTGGAGGCCAGCGTCGGCCCCTCGCGTGCACGGGCGTTGCTCGAACCGCACGAAGCGTTCGAGCCGCTGCTCGATCGCACGATGCAGTGGCTCGAAGCACAAGATGCGGCCGAGCCGCGGCACATCCTCTCGCTCGCCGATTCGCGATATCCACCGGGCTTGCTTCAACTGCCTGATCCACCGCTCATCCTGTACGTGACCGGCGAGCCGCCGACGCCCTGGCCCGACGGCATCGCGATCGTCGGCAGCCGCAACCCGACAGCGCAGGGTGCATCCAACGCGCGGGAATTCGCCGCGTGTTTCGCGCGGGCCGGGCTCACCGTGGTCTCGGGCCTTGCGCTCGGTGTGGACGGCGCCGCGCACGAAGGTGCGCTCGAAGGCGCATCGCCCGGACATCTCGCGACGGTTGCGGTGGTCGGCACCGGCCTTGATCGCGTGTATCCCAAGCAGCATCGCGACCTTGCGCATCGCATCGCCGCACGCGGCTTGATCGTGAGCGAGTACCCGATCGGCACACCGCCGCTGGCGGAAAATTTTCCGAAGCGCAATCGTCTCATCGCGGCATTGACGCACGGCACTGTGGTGGTCGAAGCCGCGCTGCAATCGGGGTCGCTCATCACGGCCAAGCTCGCAGCGGAACAGGGCAAGGAGGTCTTCGCGATCCCGGGCTCGATCCATTCCCCGCAATCGCGCGGCTGCCACGCGCTGATCAAGCAAGGCGCGAAGCTCGTCGAGACGGCGCAAGACGTGATCGAAGAAATGCCGCTGCTCGCAGCGCGCACATCGCATATTGCGCAGGCGCCCGCCTCTGCGAAGAAAAAGAGCACCGAAGGCACGCAAGATGCGGTGCTCGTGGCGATGGGATTCGACCCCGTGAGCCTCGATGCGCTCGTGGCCCGCACGGGAATCGGGGCTGCTGCGTTGCAGGCGCGGCTGCTCGAACTTGAACTCGCGGGTGAGGTCGCTCGCCTTGCTGGCGGAATGTTCCAGCGAATCGCGACTGCGTAAATCCCGCTGCTGCATGCCGATTGAATGCCGCCGTGTTGCGGCGCGCGTGCAACACGAGAAAATTTCGCGCGTGCGCACCGCGCGTTTGGCGCTATATTGGCGCTCAATGTTCGAAGTGCTCGTTTTTGTCTACGAACACTACTGGCGCGGCGATGCTTGCCCCGAGCTTTTGCAACTCGAACGCAGGCTGAGCGCGCAGGGCTTCGAGCCCGAAGAAATCCACGCCGCACTCGTCTGGCTCGATGGCCTGAACTTCGCCGCGCAAACCGTAGCCGAACAGGCTTCGGTCATCCCCGACATTGCCGCCCGGCCTGCAAGCATGCGCGTGTATTCGCCCGCCGAACAGGAGCGCCTCGGCGCGGAGTGCCTCGGGTTCATCGCATTCCTCGCGAGCGCCGGCGTGCTGCCGCCCACCATGCGCGAAATCGTCATCGACCGCGCCATGGCCGCGCCGGGCGATCCGGTGTCACTCGATTCGCTGAAGATCATCGTGCTGATGGTGTATTGGAGCTTCGGCCAGCAGCCCGATGCGCTCGTCCTCGACGAGCTGTGCGACTCACCCGAGACGCGCGTCGCGCACTAAACCCGGCCTGAGCCCAGCGTCAGGCCTGCAGCAGCCTTTCGGGATTCGCGTCGAGCTTCGCAAGCGCATCGCGTGTTGCGCGCACGGTGAGCGCTTCTTCTTCCGTCGGCACGAGCAGGCCCGCTTGCAGGTAAGCCGCAAGGCGCTTGGCCTGGATCAGGTAGCTGCGGCCGTCGCGCGCGGCAAACAGGTGAAGTTGCTTGCGTTCGCTGCGCCACACGTATTGCACCTGCTGCGTCGTGCCGTTGTGGTCGAGCGCGAACCAGTTGCCCAGCTGCAGCTCGGCGGCCCACGCGATCATGCCAGCGCTCGGCTTGGAGCCGCCGTCGGCCACGACTTCGATCATCGACGCGTCGATGCCGAGCATCATCTCGATGCTCTCGCGGTCCAGCGGGAGGTCGGTGTCGGGATCGGCCGCGACGAAGTCTTCTAGATGTTCCAGCCGCTTGGCCATCTCGTCGATGCGATCTTGCGGGATGGCCTCGGTCTTCGACAGGAACGCGTCGGCGAAGATGTCGCCGATCGTCTTGATCTGCGCTTCCTGCTGCTTGCCGACAATGCCCACGAGAGTCATGCCCTGGCGCAGCCGCGCAAGCAGCTTGGGCAGATCCTGGATGACCTTTGCGCGCTCGTTGCGATTGGGCTTCGCACTGGCGGCCCACACCAGCTCGGACGCGGCGGCCTTGAATGCAAGCGTCTCGGCGTGCTTCGGCCCGTGCTTGACCGCGGCCAGCGCCAGCACTTCGGCCCAGACCTTGAAGAGAAACTCGCGAATTTCGTCGCGCACCGGCATGTCGGAGAGGAGCTTGCGCATCTCGATGGTGTACTGGATCGCCATCGTCTCCTTCTGTTCCACCTGCTGCGCGATGCTCACAACCTTGGCCGTGGCTTCCTTTTCGGTGAGGAACTTGGAGAGGAACTTCTGGAACTCTTCGTAGACCAGCTGGAACACGCGCTTGCCGGTCTCGGGGTATTGCTCGATCACCTGCACGATGCGCTTGATCTCGGTCTCGAGCGCGCTGCCGCTGATCGACGCGGCGTCGAAGCCCATCACGACCGAGCCCATGCGATCGATCAACTGGCGCGCGGGATGTTCAACGGAGCCGAAGAATTCGGGCTCGGCGATCGCGACACGCAGCACGGGCATCTGCAAGCGCGCGAACCACACGCGGATGCCGGGCGGGATACGGTCTTCGGCAAGGATCGCCTGGAACATCAGTGCGACGATTTCGATCGTCGCCTTTTCGGTTTCGGTGCCGGCTTTCTTTTTGAGCTCGCCTGTCTTCTTGCGCAGGTCGCCAGCGACGCGCTGAACTGCGGCGTCGTCGTAGATCACGACTGCATCGCCGCCATGCACCGTGCCGCCGCCTTGCCCTTGTCGGTCGACGATCGTGTCGTGCATCTGGCTCGGTTCCGCCGCGAGCGCTTCGGCCAATGCAGGAGAAGGGCGCGTTATCGGCGCTGCGTCGTATCCGGCGACACGCTCCGTGAGCAGCCGCCTCAGCTGTCCGATCACCCCCGTCGCGCGCATGCGAGCCCGCGCAAGCGGCGGGCTCGAGGTCATCATCCGTGTTTCGTCGTGAATGCCTGTTTGCGCTCCCGCGGCTGAGCCATCCCCGTGCGCTGCGCCGTTGCCGCCTTGTCCGCCGCCTTTCGATGAACCGGAGCCGCCCCGCTGACCGCGCGCGAGCACACCGCCGCCGCCTTGCGGCCCGTAGCCTCCCGGGTTCCCGCCTTGCGAATGCCCACCGGGTGCATATCCGCCGGGCGCGCCTTGGCCGCCGCCGTGGCCTCCACCATGCCCGCCGCCGTGGCCGCCACCACCGGGCGCATATCCGCCCCCGCCGCCCGGTTGACCGCCGCCGCCTTGCGAGTACCCGCCGCCTCCCTGCGGATATCCGCCCGGGCCGCGCCCACCGCCTTGCGGGTAGCCGCCTGGCATTCCGCCGCCGCCGGTTGGCATTCCACCCCCGCTGGGCGCGTATCCGCCACCCTCTTGTCCACCGCCTTGCCCACCGCCGTAGCCCGGGGGATAGCCACCGCCGCCGCCCATGTCGCCGCCGCCCTGTGGACCGTACGCACCGCCGCCGCCGACGTATGCGGTCTCGGGAAATCCGTAGTTGCCCCCGGCGCCGGAGACTCCGCCTTGCTGCCCGCCCCAATCGCCGCCCTGGCCCATGTTCGGGTCCGCGCCGGGATCATGCTGCGGCTGCTGGGGTTGCTGCGAGGGTTGCTGCCGGCTGGGCGCAGCACGTTTGACGCGCGCGCTGAAGTCGATGTCGCGCATCACGTTGTTGGAGACGAGGAACTCGTTCGTCTTCTTGTACGCGGGCGGGATCTGTTCGAGCAGCGTCTTCTGGATCGTTTCCTGCGCGAGGAGCCATGCCTCCTTCGAAAGCTCGGCCGTGCCCCACTGTTCGACAAGCAACTGGCACAGCGCCTCAGGGCGCAGGATGTCGGTGGGCTCCTGGTCGTTGCCGTCGAGGTGCTGCATGCGCACCTTGAGGTCGTTGAGATCCCACACCGCCTTCTCGCTGATTTGCAGCGCGAGGCGCGACGACATGATCTTGCGCTCGACCACGTCCTCGTCGACGAGCTGCAGGTTCATCGCTTCGAGCCGGACCATTGCGGTCGCAGTCGGCGGATCGATGGCCTTCGTCCACGCTTTCGCGGTGCCTTGCAGGAACGCGGTGCCCTTCTTGTCGAAATCCATCATCGCGTCGCGCCGCTCTTGCATCTCGCGTGCGCCGGCAGGCGTCTGCGCGAGTTCGAGCAGGCGATTACGGATCTGCTGGCCCATCGGGCCGAGGCAGACCTGCACCGCGGCCACGAACTGCTCCCGCGCCTTGCGTGCGACGGCAGTGCCATGGGCTGCGGGACGTTGCGTGGCCACTTGGCGTATCCGTTGCTAGACGGCCGCCCCCGCGTTCGGGTCGGCGGGATCGCCTTCCCTTCTCGAGGAGGATTTCAAGAGGTCGTCGCGCTTGATGCCCAGCCACATCGCGATGGCCGCGGCAACGAAGACCGACGAGTAGATGCCGAAGCAGATGCCGATGGTCAGCGCGAGCGCGAAGTAGTGCAGCGTCGCGCCGCCGAACAGCAGCATCGACAGCACCATGGCCTGCGTGCAGCCGTGCGTGATGATCGTGCGGCTGATCGTCGATGTGATGGCGTTGTCGATGATCTGGATCGTAGTCATCTTGCGGTACCGCCGGAAGTTCTCGCGGATCCGGTCGAAGATCACCACCGATTCGTTCACCGAATAGCCCAGCACCGCGAGCACGGCCGCAAGCACCGCCAGCGAGAACTCCCACTGGAAGAACGAAAAGAAGCCCAGGATGATCACGACGTCGTGCAGGTTGGCGATGATCGCGGCCACGGCGAATTTCCACTCGAAGCGGAACGCGAGGTAGACCATGATGCCAACCACCACCATGCCGAGCGCTTTCAGGCCGTCGGTGGCGAGCTCCTCGCCGACCTGCGGCCCGACGAATTCGGTACGGCGCAGTTGGACGTCGGGCGCGTCCGCGCGCAGTGCGACCAGCACCTTTTCGCTTTGTTGCGCCGAGCTGACGTTCTTCTGGCCGGGCAGGCGGATCAGCACGTCGCGCGCAGTGCCGAAGTTCTGGACCTGTACGTCCTGGTAGCCAAGGCCGTCGATCGCGCTGCGGATTTTGCTGACATCGGCGGCTTGCGAATAGGCGACTTCCATGACGGTACCACCCGTGAATTCGACGGACAGGTGCAGCCCACGCGAAAACAGGAAGAAGACGGCCGCGGCAAAAGTAAGGAACGAGATCGCGTTGAAGACCAACGCGTTCTCCATGAAAGGGATATCCCGGCGGATACGAAAAAATTCCATTTGTTGTTAGCCCTGCTCCGCCTTGGTTATAGCGCCTTCTGTACCGGGCCGCCAGACCGTGCCGATGGAAACCGCCTTGAGCTTCTTTTTACGCCCGTACCATAGATTGACAAGGCCGCGCGAGAAGAACACGGCGGAGAACATCGATGTCAGGATGCCGATGCAGTGCACCACGGCAAAACCGCGCACCGGGCCCGAGCCGAACGCCAGCAAAGCAATGCCGGCGATGAGCGTGGTGATGTTCGAATCGAAGATCGTGCCCCAGGCCCGTTCGTACCCGGAATTGATCGCCGCCTGCGGTGACGCTCCGTTACGAAGTTCCTCGCGGACGCGTTCATTGATCAGCACGTTGGAGTCGATCGCCATGCCCAGCGCCAACGCCATGGCCGCCATGCCCGGCAGCGTCAGCGTGGCCTGCAGCATGGACAGAATCGCGACGAGCAGGAGCAGATTCACGCCCAGCGCGATCGCCGAGAACACGCCGAACAACATGTAGTAGACGGCCATGAAAGCGCAGATCGCAACGAAGCCCCACGTCACGCTGTGAAACCCCTTGGCGATGTTGTCGGCGCCCAGCGACGGGCCGATCGTGTATTCCTCGATGATCTCCATCGGCGCGGCCAGCGAGCCGGCGCGCAGGAGCAGCGCGGTGTCGTTGGCTTCGACGGTGGTCATGCGACCCGAAATCTGCACGCGGCCGCCGCCAATCTCGCTGCGGATCACCGGCGAGGTGACGACCTCGCCCTTGCCCTTTTCGAACAGCAGGATCGCCATGCGCTTGCCCACGTTTTCGCGCGTGACGTCCTTGAAGATGCGCGCGCCCTTCGCGTCGAGCGTGAGGTGCACTGCGGGTTCCTGCGTCTGGTTGTCGAAGCCGGGCTGCGCGTCGGTGAGGTTGTCGCCCGTGAGCATCACCTGCTTGCGCACGACCACCGGCTGGCCCGTGCGCTCCATGTACTTTTCGTCGCCGAAAGGCACGGGACCCGAGCCGAGCTCCGCCGAGCGCGCTTCGGTGCTGTCGTCGACCATGCGGATTTCGAGCGTCGCCGTGCGGCCGAGGATGTCCTTGGCCTTCGCGGTGTCCTGTACGCCCGGCAGCTGCACGACGATGCGGTCGAGCCCTTGCTGCTGGATCACCGGCTCGGCGACGCCCAGCTCGTTGATCCGGTTGTGCAGCGTGACCATGTTCTGCTTGAGCGCCTGATCCTGGATGCGGCGCGCCGCGTCGGGCTTGATCGTGGCGACCATGCGGTATTCGGTGCCCGAAGGGCCGTCGGTCTCCTGCAGGTCGGTGAACTGGTCCTGCAACACGGCCTTCGCGGCATTCAGAGTCTCTTGATCGCGGAAGGACACTTCGACCTGCTGGCCGTTGCGATTGATGCCGCTGTGCCGCACGTTCTTCTCGCGAAAGGCCGAGCGCAGGTCGCCCGCGAGCGATTCGGCCTTCTTCGACAGCGCCGCCTGCATGTCCACCTGCAGCATGAAGTGCACGCCGCCGCGCAAATCGAGACCGAGGTACATCGGCGCGGCGTGCAATGCGGACAGCCACTTCGGCGAGCCCGACAACAGGTTCAGCGCGACGACGTAAGTCGGGTCGGATGGATCGGGATTCAGCGCGCGCTGGATCGCATCCTTGGCCTTCAGCTGCGTATCGGTGTTGGTGAAGCGCGCCTTGATCGAGTTGGGATCGGCCGTGACCTCATCGGGCTGGATGCCGGCCTTGGCGAGCGCATCGCGCACGCGCGCCTCGGTGGCGGCGTCGACCCGGATCGTCGACTTGCCCGACGACACCTGCACCGCAGGTGCTTCGCCGAAGAAATTGGGCAGCGTGTACAGCGCGCCGACGACCAGCGCGATGACGATAACGATGTATTTCCAGAGCGGGTATCGATTCATTTACTTCACGGTGCCCTTCGGAAGCACCTGTGCAACCGCGTGCCGCTGCACCTGCACTTCGACGCCGTCGGCGATCTCGACGCTCAGCATTGAATCGCCCAGCTTCGTGACCTTGCCGAGGAGCCCGCCGGTGGTCGCGACTTCGTCGCCCTTGGCGAGCGCTTCGAGCATGTTCTTGTGTTCTTTCTGGCGCTTCATCTGCGGGCGAATCATGATGAAGTAAAGCGCCACGAACATCAGCACGAGCGGCAGCATGCCCCCAAGCATCGAGGTCATGTCGCCGCCGGCGGCGGTCTGTGCGTAAGCGGAGGAGATGAACACGGCAAGCGGCTCCAGCGTGAGAGTGAACGGATACGGGCGAAAGCCGTCGATTGTATGCGGCGCACCGTTGACCTCGGGCGCGAGAACCCGCATCCTCGCGGGCGGGAAGGGGAAACCGATGAACCGTTGGCGCGCGCTGGTCTTCGCGTGCGTGCTTGCACTTGCGCCAGGCCTTGTCCCTGCGTCGTTCTATGCGAGCGCGGAGGGTCGCGTCGAATTCGTCCGTGATGCGCAATGGCGGGTGGACGAAGGCGGCGCCGTGGACGCCCTGGCGCTGCTCAGCAACTCGAGCGGCTGGCATGCCGGATCCGAGCCGCTGCCCGATGCCGTCCCGAAGAGGTACTGGGCGCGATTCGACCTGCCGGCGGGCGAGCGCCGCCAGGTCCTGCTGTCGTGTGCGTTGTGGGAACACGCGGACTACTACATCGTGCGCGGCAATCGCGTCGATCCGCCCCTTCACACCGGCACAATGCTGCCGCTTGCGCGGCGCGCGACTTCGATTTCGGCAAACTCGTCGTACCTGCACGCGGGGTTCGCACCCGTGGAGCTCGAGGCCGGCGTCCCGGTCACAGTCCTTGTGCGGCTTGCGACCGAAGCGCAGTTCGTGGACTTTCGCCTGGTGAGATTCGCGGTCTGGGACGCAGCAGTGGTCAATGCCGCTGACCGCACGGACCATGCAGCGCAGGGCTTGTTCTTTGGCGTGATGCTGTTCCTGGTTTTCTACAACCTGGGCCTGTTTGTCCTCACGCGCGAACCGAGCTACATCTACTACGTCCTCGGCGAAGGCGGCTTCACGCTGGCGTTGGCCTGCCTGTTCGGGCAGAGCTTCGAGTTCCTGTGGCCCGCGCATCCCACATGGGACGTCTACGGGACGTGGTTCGGCACCGTCATCGGCGGGTTCGGCCTGCAGCAATTCCTGCGGCACTACCTCGACCTTGGAAGAATTTCGCCCAAGGTCGATCGCTTTGTCTGGTGGTCCGCGCTGTTCGACCTGGCCGTGATACCGCTGCCGCTGATTTTTCCGCGACATTTCGAATTGCTCGCCAACCTGCTCGTCTACAGCGCGCCGGCCGGCGCCGCAATGTTCGGGATCATCATCGTGACCGCATTTCGCGCCCGACATCCGCTCGTCTGGAATCTTGCTTTGGCAATTGGAGCGATGTCGATCGGAATCATGCTCTACGCCGGCGTGATCACCGGGTTATTGCCCCAGCACTGGTTCTTCGTGCATTCCGCGCAGTTCGGCAGTGCGCTGACGGGCACCATCCTTTCTCTCGGGCTCGGCGTGCGCATGCGCAAGTTGCGCGACCAGGTCGCCGAAAAGGAGCGGGAAAAACTTGCACTCATCGAGACCCAGAACCGCGAACTCGAGTCGCGGGTCGAGGAACGCACGGCCGAGCTTGCCGATGCGCGCGCGAAAGCCGAAGGCCTGCTCGCGAACATTCTGCCGCGCCCGATCATCGATGAGCTCGCATTGAACGGCGCCGTCGAGCCGCGCCGTCATGAAGACGCGACGATCCTCTTTACCGACTTCCAGGGCTTCACCTCCGTCGTGGGAACAATGCCCGCGCGCCGCGTTGTTCAGGAGCTCGACGAGATCTTTCGCGGCTTCGACGAAATCGTTGCGCGCTTCGGCCTGGAGAAGATCAAGACGATCGGCGACGCGTACATGGCGGCCGCGGGCTTGCCTCTTGCTCAAGCGGATCACGCGCAGCGTTGCGTGGGCGCGGGGCTGGCCCTGTGCGAGTTCATCGAGAAACGCAACCGCACAGCTGCGATGAAGTGGGGCTTGCGTGTGGGCGTGCATTCGGGCGCAGTGGTCGCCGGCGTCGTGGGCCGCGACAAATACGCGTACGACGTGTGGGGCGACACCGTGAACATCGCAAGCCGCCTCGAAAGCGCGGGGCAAACGGGGCGCGTGAATATCTCGGCGTACACGTACGAACTTGTGCGCGAAGCGTTCGATTGCGAATATCGCGGCAAGGTGCCTGCCAAGGGCAAGGGCGAGATCGACATGTACTTCGTCGTCGCGCCGATTCACGCGCCCCTTCACGCACTGAGCCCGGCCAAGTAGAAGAAGCAAGGAGCAACAATGTCCGGCCACACCGCGACTCCCTGGGCCAGCAGCGGCGTGCGCCGCCTTGTGCGCGCGATGCGTCACACGCACGACGGAATCCGCCACGCGCTGATGCACGACTCCGCGATACGCCAGGTGTCGCTCGCATGCGCAGTGCTGTCGCTGATCGCGCTGGCGCTGCCCGTGACCTACATCGAGAAGCTGCTGCTCATCGCGCCGACGATGCTGGTCGTGCTCGTCGAATACATCAATTCCGCGATCGAAGCGACTGTCGATCGCATCTCGCTCGACAGTCATCCGCTGTCAAAGCAGGCGAAGGACCTCGGCAGCGTTGCCGTGGGAATTTCGGTGACGATCGCGGGCTTGTGCTGGACCGTGATCGTCGGCGCGCTCGTGTTGCGCTGATCTCGCGCCGGGCCCTAGGCCGCGCGTTGCTGCGCGTCTTCTCCGCGCCAATCGCGCATCAGCGCGGCCCATCGTTCGCGCGCGGCGTGCACGTTACGTTCTTTCACGTGGCCGTAGCCCTTGATCGGCTCGGGGATGCATGCGATCTGCACCGCCAGTTCGTGGTTCGCGGCGGAAAGGCGCAACAACACTTCTTCGATGCTTGCGCGGTATTCGCCGATGAGCGCGCGTTCCATGCGGCGCTCTTCGGTCTTGCCGAAGATATCGAGTGCGGTGCCGCGCAGGCCCTTCATCGGCGCGAGCAGCTTGAACAGCCACATCGTTGCCGGGCCGAACTTGCTTTTCATCAGCTCGCCCTTGCTGCTCCGCCGGGCGATCGCAGGCGGTGCTAGGTGGAAGTGAATCGCATAGTCGCCTTCGAACATCGCGGCGATCTTCTGTTCGAAACCGGTTTGCGTGTACAGGCGCGCGACTTCGTATTCGTCCTTGTACGCCATGAGCTTGAAGAGATAGCGTGCGACCGATTCCGCTAGCGTTGTCTTGCCCAGTGGCGCTTCGGCGGCGCGCACCTTTTCGACGAAATCGCTGTATTGCTTCGAATACGCAGCGTTCTGGTATTGCGTGAGGAACTCGACTCGACGCGCGATGATCGTGTCGAGCGAATCGCGTTTCTTCAGCTCGATCACCTGTGCGGGCGTGAGGAGCTTTTCGACCGATGGCCAGTCGTGCGCCGCGCGGCGGCCCCATTCGAATGCGGCCTTGTTCTTTTCGATCGTCACGCCGTTCAGCTCGATCGCGCGCATCAGCGATTCGTTTTCAAGCGGCACCCAGCCCTTCTGCCATGCGAAGCCGAGCATCATCGGGTTCGTATAGATCGAATCGCCCAATAGCTTCGTCGCCGCTGCATCGGCATTGAACACCGACAACCCATCGCCGACGGCCTTCGCGATTTCCGTTGCGCATGCATCGGCGGGGTTCGCCCAATTCGCATTCTTCACGAACGCCGCTGTCGGCGTGCTGTGGCCGTTCAATGCAACGTGCGTGCGGCCGGGGCGCATGCGCAGCACGGTTTCCTTGCCGGCAGCCACGATCGGGTCGCAACCGATGACGAGATCCGCGCCCGCCATCGTCACGCGCGTCGTGCGGATCGCGTCCTGTGACGCGCCGATGATCACGTGGCTCCACGTCGCGCCGCCTTTTTGCGCAAGGCCCGCCGCGTCCTGCGTGACGATGCCTTTGCCTTCCATGTGCGCGGCCATGCCGAGCAACTGGCCGATCGTGATCACGCCCGTGCCGCCGACGCCCGCAACCACGATGCCGTACGCGCCGTCGAGCGTTGGAAGTTGCGGTTCGGGCAGCGCGGGCAGTCCTTCGAGCGACACAGCGTCTGTCTTCGATTTCGCCTTGAGCTTGCCGCCCTCGACCGTGACGAAGCTCGGGCAGAAGCCCTTCAGGCAACTCGTGTCCTTGTTGCAGCTGCTCTGGTTGATCGTGCGTTTGCGGCCGAACTCGGTCTCCAGCGGCTCGACCGACAGGCAATTGCTCTGCACGCTGCAATCGCCGCAGCCTTCGCACACGAGCTCGTTGATGACGACGCGCACGGCCGGATCGACCATCTTGCCGCGCTTGCGGCGGCGGCGCTTTTCGGTTGCGCAGGTCTGGTCGTAGATGATCGCCGTCGTGCCGGGAATCTCGCGGAACTCGCGCTGGATGCGATCGAGCTCGTCGCGGTGATGCACCTCGACATTGGGCGGCAACTTTGCTGTCGTGCCTGTGTACTTTTCGGGCTGGTCCGTGACGACGACCACTCGCGTCGCGCCTTCGGCCGTGACGCTGTGCGCGATCTGGATCACCGAATGGCCTTCGGGCCGCTCGCCAACTTGCTGGCCGCCCGTCATCGCGACCGCGTCGTTGTAGAGAATTTTGTACGTGATGTTCACGCCCGCTGCGATCGATTGCCGGATCGCGAGCAGGCCGCTGTGGAAATACGTGCCGTCGCCGAGGTTCGCGAAGATGTGCTTCTCGTGCGTGAACGGCTGCTGCCCGACCCACGGCACGCCTTCGCCGCCCATCTGCGTGAAGCCGATCGTGGCGCGATCCATCCACGTCGCCATGAAGTGGCAGCCGATGCCCGCCATCGCACGCGAGCCGTCGGGCACCACCGTGGAGGTGTTGTGCGGGCAGCCCGAGCAGAACCACGGCTGGCGATCGCCCTTGACTTCGAGCACGTTCATCGCGCGCTCTTTCGCTTCGAGGATCGCGAGCTGCGCGTCGATGCGCGCGGCGATGTCGCTGTCGACGCCGAACTTCTTCAGGCGCTGCGCGATGGCGCGCGCGATGAGCGCGGGCGACAAGTCCGCGTTCGCGCGCAGCAGCGTGTTCTCGTGCGGATTGGCCTGCGACCATTCGCCGCCGGATTCATGGCCCGGCACCTCGTTGAATTTGCCGACCACGTTGGGCCGCACGTCGGCGCGCCAGTTGTAGAGCTCTTCTTTCAGCGCGTATTCGATGACCTGGCGCTTTTCCTCGACGACGAGAATTTCCTTCAGGCCCGTCGCGAACTCGCGCGTGATCTGCGCTTCGAGCGGCCACACCACGCCGACCTTGTGCACGCGAATGCCGACACGGCGGCAGGTTTCATCGTCGAGGCCGAGGTCGAGCAGCGCTTGCCGCGTGTCGTTGTAGGCTTTGCCGCTTGCGATGAGGCCGAAGCGGTCGTGCGCGCTTTCGATCACGTTGTAGTTCAGGCGATTGGCGCGGATGTATGCAAGCGCCGCGTACCACTTGTAGTCGAACAGGCGCGCTTCCTGTTCCAGCGCATGGTCGGGCCAGCGGATGTGCAGGCCGCCGGGCGGCATGACAAAGTCGGTGGGCACCACGATCTGCACCCGCTGCGGATCGATGATGGCGGTGCTGCTCGATTCGACGATCTCCTGGATCGTCTTCATGCTGGACCACACGCCGGCATAGCGGCTCAGCGCGAACGCATGCAAACCAAGATCGAGAATCTCCTGCACGTTCGCCGGGAAGAACACCGGCAGTCCGCACGCCTTGAAGATGTGGTCGCTTTGGTGAGCGGCTGTCGAACTCTTCGCAACATGATCGTCGCCGGCCACTGCGATCACGCCGCCCCACGGCGTGGTGCCCGCCATGTTCGCGTGCTTGAACACGTCGGCACTGCGATCGACGCCGGGGCCTTTCCCATACCAGATGCCGAAGACGCCGTCGAACTTGTGGTGTTCCTTCGGCACGAAGCCGAGCTGCTGCGTGCCCCAGATCGCGGTGGCCGCAAGCTCTTCGTTCACGCCGGGCTGGAACACGATGTTGTTGGCAGCGAGGAACTTCTTCGCGTTCCACAGCGCCTGGTCGTAAGTGCCGAGCGGCGAGCCGCGATAGCCGCTGATGAAGCCCGCGGTGTTCTTGCCCGCGAGCGCATCGCGCTGGCGCTGGAGCATCGGCAACTTCACGAGCGCCTGCACGCCGCTCATGAAAGCGCGCCCGTGATCGAGCGAATACTTGTCGTCGAGCGTCACCGTCTCGAGCGCTTTGCGAATGTGTTCGGGCAGCGGGGCGTTCATGGGCAAAGTGTATGCCGCCTGCCCGGGTATGTCTTTGCGCCTACTTCGAGTAGCCGTCGGTCAGTGTGCGCATGAAGGCGACGATGTCGCGAATCTCGCCGTCGGTCAGCGCGGGCTTGCCGCCTTCATGCTTTCCGAATGGCAACTCCTGGTTGACGTTGCCGTGATATTGGGTGGGTAAATCGTCGAAGCGGCGCGCGTGGCCCTTCGCGCCCTGGCCGTAGAAGCGAGCGGGGTTCGTGTCGCGCTGTGCGTAAAAGCGAACCACTTCTTCGAGACTGCTGAACGACCCGTTGTGAAAGAACACCTTGCGCAGCGCCACGTTGCGCAGCGGCGGTGTCTTGAACAGGCCGCAGTATTCGGTCTTGGCCTTCAGGTCTTCGCGCAGCGGCCCGCACAGGCCCAGGTCGAAATATCGCGGATCGCGATTCGCGGGGATCGCGCGATTGCGCGGCACGCCAATCGCGATCAGCCCGTCGTCGGTGAAACGCGGAAACGCGCCTTCCTTGATGTTGCTGATGTGGCATGACGCGCAATTGCCCTTCGCGGGGTCGTTGAACAATCCGAGCCCGCGCCGCTCCGCGGCAGTGAGCTGCACTTTCCTTCGCAGGAACGCGTCGTACTTGCTGTTGTACGGATAGAAATCCGCCGGGCTTTGCTGGAACACTTCGAGCGCCAGCAGCAATCCGTTCCACGCGGTCGTCTGTTCGTCGAGCACGTGCGCGCCGAATGCTTCGCGAAAGCGTTGTGCGTTCGGCGAGCGGCGCAGGCGCTCCACAACAGCGGCGGCATCGGTGTTGGCCATCTCGAACGGCGACAACAGCGGCAGCGCGGCCTGCGCATGCGCCGAATCCGCACGCCCGTCCCATGCGCGCCCACCGGTCGGGCCCTGGTCGATGGAATCGTTGCCGTCGGTGTCGCTGAAGTGTTCGTTGAACGGCGGCGTGTTGTGGCGATAAGTCAGCGACGGCACGGCACGGATGCCGGGCGACTTCAGGTCGGCGCCTCCGAGTTGCACTGCCAGTGAATTGGGCGGGCCCCATGCGTGCGCGGGGTCGTGGCATGTTGCGCAGGCCATGCGCCCCGATGCGGACAGCGTGCGATCGAAAAACATCGCGCGGCCGAGTGTGGTCAGTGTTGCCGCATCGGGCTTTTTTTCGAACGGCGTTTCGTAGAACGCAGTTGTGCTCGCAGCACTGGCAGTTTGAACGAATGCACCAGCGAAGGCCGCAAGCAATGCAGCCACGCGCAGCACGGATGACATGGCGGGTCTCATGAGAAAGCGCGTGTTGTACGTCGCGCGCATTTCAATCGCGTGACATTGCAATTGCGTGACGTGGCGTGGCGTTCACTGTCATGCGCTGGACACGCGTCGCGCCGATCCTCGCGGGCTCGACAACCAGCCCCGAGGAAATTTCCAAAATGCAAATCCGAACTTTCATTCGTGCGATCCCGCGCGGCGCCGTGCTGGCGCCGCTCGCAGCCGCCGCGATCGCAGCACTCGCCGCATGCAACGACGACGGCTCCACCGAAACGCGCGTGACGGATTCGCTGCAGAACAATGTGCAGAACATCGTCGTGATCTACGCGGAGAACCGCGCGTTCGACAACATCTTCGGCAACTACCCCGGCGCGAACGGGCTATCGTCCGTCGTCGATGCCAACGGCAACCCGACGGCGTCGTACGTTCCGCAAAAGGATCGCGACGGCGCGACGACACTCGCGGCTCTGCCGCAAACCTGGGGCGGTGTCACCGCGGCCGGCATCACGCCCGTCGTGACGCAAGCGCAAAGCGCGGGCCTTGGCAACAAGCCCTTCGCTGTGGAGACGGCGTTCCAGGCTTCAGCGGGTGCGACGCTGTCGACAGCAACGGTCACGCGCGACCTGTACCACCGTTTCTTCGAGAACCAGATGCAGATCAACGGCGGCAAGAACGACATGTTCGCCGCATGGGCCGACGCGGGCGGCCTCACGATGGGCCACTTCGATTACAGCCAGTCGGCGCTGTACAAGCTCGCGCAGCAGAACGTGCTGGCCGACAACTTCTTCGAAGGTGCGTTCGGCGGTTCGTTCCTGAACCACCAGTACCTCATCTGCGCATGCGCGCCCGAATATCCGAACGCCGACACCGCAGCAGCCAAGCCGACGATCACTGCGATCGATACGGATTCGACCGGCAAGTTCACGCGTCTCACATTGAAATCGACCAACCCGGCTTCGGCGATGGACGGCCCACCGCAATACGTTCTGTCGGGCAATATCGCGCCGAAGAATTATTTCGGCGACGGCACGTTCCGCGCGATCAACACGATGCAGCCCGCGTACCAGCCGAGCGGCAACGCGCCCGCCGACCTGACCGGCACCGACGCAATGTTCGCCGACACGACGAAGGCCACGACGCTGCCGCCGCAAACGCAAACCACCATCGGCTCGCAACTCACGGCGAAGAACGTCACGTGGAAGTGGTACGCAGGGTCGTGGAGCGCAGCGGTCACCGACGGCATGCAGGCATCGACGTCGCCGCGCACGATCATCTACGCGGGCAACTCGAACGGCGTCGCGACGACGGCCAACGTGGACTTCCAAGCGCACCATCATCCGTTCAACTACTTCGCGGCGATGGATCCGGTCGCGCATGCAACGGATCGCGCCGCGCACTTGAAGGACTACACCGACCTCGTCGCCGATGCCGCCGCGGGCACGCTGCCGGCCGTCGCGTTCTACAAGCCCGAGGGCGTGTACAACCAGCACGAAGGCTACGCAAACCTCGCCGACGGCGACGCGAAGATCGCCGACCTCGTCGCGAAGCTGCAAGCCAGCCCGCAGTACAAGAACATGGTGATCGTGATCACCTACGACGAGTTCGGCGGCGTGTGGGACCACGTCGCGCCGCCCAAGGGCGACCTGCTCGGCCCCGGCACGCGCATTCCCGCAATCATCGTCTCGCCGTTCGCGAAGAAGGGCACCGTAGACCACACGCAATACGACACGGCATCAGTGCTTCGTTTGATCCAGCGCCGCTTCGGCCTCGATTCACTGCCCGGCGTGGCCGCGCGCGACGCCGCGCTCAAGGCCAATGGCGGCTCGGCGATGGGCGACCTGACGAACGCGCTGAACCTCTAGACTAGCGGGGCCACAGCACCCACAGCCGAAGCGGCTGCTTGAGGTGCCCCGCGAATTCGCCGGCCTCGGCGCCCCAACCGGTGAAGTAGTCGGCGCGCAGCGCGCCGGTGATCGCGCTGCCCGTGTCTTGCGCGAACACGAGCCGCTGCAAGTTCGCGGTGGCGCCGTTCGATGCGATCCACACGGGCGCGCCGTAGGGGATCGCATCCTTGTCCACCGCGATTGACCGGCCCGGCGTGAGCGCAACACCCAATGCACCGCGCGGCCCCGAGGTTGCATCACTGTCGGCAAGCGGCTCTTCGCGAAAGAACACATAGCGCGGATTACTCCACAGCATCTCGCTCATGCGCTGCGGGTTTTGTGCAGCCCACGCCTTGATGCCGGGCCACGACGCATCGCGCACGCCTTGTTGCAGCAACCATGTGCCGACGCTTCGATAAGGCTGGTCGTTCGTGCCTGCGAACGCAAGCCGCACAAGCCGCTGCGTGCCGTCGGCCTCCGTGATGCGCACGCGTGCGGAGCCCTGGATCTGCACCATAAGCGCGTCGATCGGATCGGCGATGAAAGCAATCTCGCGTCCGTGCAATTGCGCGCGGGCATCGGCGAGCGTTTCGATTTCCTGCCGCGTGTACCAGGGCCGCCGCTGCGCAAGTGTCGCGGGCGGGCGATACATCGGCACGTTGTTGGCTGCAGTCGGCGTGCGTGTCGCATCGAGCAGCGGCTCGTAGTAGCCCGTGAGCAGGCCGTCGCTAGCTCCTTGCAGCGGCTCGACGCGATACGGCTGCAGCTTCGCCGTGATCCATGCGCGCTGTTCGTCGCCGGATGCGATCGACAGTTGCCGCACATCGCCGCACAACCGCGCGAACTCGGCCATCGGGCGCTCGCAGCCTTTGAGCCACGCGTTCCATGCTTCGTACAGGTTGTCGTCGGCGAAACCCGGAAGATCGGACCACGCGACCGGCACCCATCGGCTCTTCGCCGTGGTGATGGCATTGCCGGTGATGATGTCGGCAGGCGCGATCGGCGGTGCAACGGACGCTGGCGCGGCAGGCACGTCGATGGCGGGCGGCAGCGGCCGGGACGCGCAACCCGCCAGCGTTCCTACAATTGCGGCAACTCCGGCTGCGAAGGCCCAACGGAAACATCTCATGCTCGAACTCTTCCTCGAAGCGATGCTCGCGCTCAGCGCCTTTCTCTTCATCATCTGGTGGACGATGTTCTCGGGGCGCAAAGGCGGCGAGCCCAGGCGAGATGACGAGGGCAATGGTGAAGACAAGGACAAGGGCCCTTAGGTCGAACGCAGGAGGTTCGCCAACTCCACGGCCGACTTCACCTCCATCTTGTCGAACACACGCGCGCGGTGCACTTCCACCGTGCGCACGCTGATGTCGAGCTGGTCGGCGATCAATTTGTTCGGCAAGCCTTCGACCACGAGGCGCATCACATCGCGCTCGCGATCGGTCAGCTCCGCCAGCCGCGCCTGCACCACGCCTTCCGCGCGGCGCGTGGCCAGCCTCTCTTCGGATTGCTTGAGCGCCTGCTCGATACGATCGACCAGTGCGTTGTCGGAAAACGGCTTCTCGCAGAAATCGAACGCGCCGCGCTTGACCATGTCGACGGCCGTCGGCACGTCGGCATGACCCGTGAGGAAGATCACCGGCATCGCGCCCGCGAGGCCGCGCGCGGCGATCTTGTCGAAGAGCGCCAGGCCGCTCATGCCGGGCATGCGCACGTCCAGCAGCAGGCAGCACGGCTGCGACATCGCCAGGCCGCGCTCGAGCATCTGGTCGAAGGGCTCGGCCGCTTCGAACGATTCGGACAGCAGCCGGCGCGAGCGCAGCAGCCACGCGAGCGCTTCGCGCACGCTCGCGTCGTCGTCGACGATGTACACGATGGCGTTTTGCGTCGGTTGCATCGGGCTGCGATCAGGCGGCGGGTTGTTCGGCGAGCGCCCGCGCATCGACGGGCAGCGTGAACCGGAAGATTGTGCCGACAGGAGTATTGGCCTCGAACGCGAGGAACCCTCCATGCTGTTCGACGACCGTGCGGCACAGCGACAGCCCCAGGCCCATACCCTCGCTCTTCGTCGTGAAGAACGGCGTGAAGAGTTGCTGCTGCACCTTGTCGGGAATGCCGGGGCCGACGTCGGCGACGATGAACTCGAGCCATGCCTTGTCCTGTTCGAGTGCCGCATCCGTGGCTACGCGCGCTTCGATCACGAGCGACGGGTGGCGCACGCGCGCTTCATCCATCGCCTGCATCGCATTGCGCGCGAGATTGAGCAGCACCTGTTCGACCATCGTGCGGTCGCACACCACCGGAGGCAGCGCGGCGTCCACATGCGTTTCCACACGCACGCCGAGCTTGCGAGCCTGCAACGCGACCAGTGGCATCACCGCATCGACCAGCGCGGCGGGCGCCACCGGTTCGCGCGCCTGGTCGCGGCGGCGAACGAAGTCGTGCACGCTCTTGATCACCTTGCCCGCGCGCTCCGCTTGTTCCGCGATGCGGCGCAGCGCGATTTCGATGTCGCCGAGGTCGCCTTCGTTCGCCGACGGCTGCAAGCCCATCAGGTTGAGCGACCCGGTCGCGTAACTGGAGATCGCGGCGAGAGGCTGGTTCAATTCGTGCGACAGGAGCGATGCCATCTCGCCGACGGTTGCAAGCCGCGCGGTGGCTTGCAGCCTTTCCTGGCTGGCGCGCGACAACTCCTCGACGCGCCGCTGCTCCGACAAATCGAGGAAGGCGCTCATCCATCCGGTCTGCAATCCGTTGTGGTTGATCAGCGGCGCTTCGATCACGAGCACCGGAAAGCGCACGCCGTCCTTGTGCATGAACACCGATTCGAAACCTTCGCGCGGCGGCACGTGGCGCCCTGCAAGACGCTGCTCCTGCCGCTGAACATATTGCTGCGCGAATTCGGGTGGCCAGTACGGCGCCGGCGTGCCCTTGCCGAGCAACTCGTCCGCGCCGAAACCGACCAGCGCGCAGAACGCCGGGTTCACGTAGGTTGTGCGCCCTTCGAGGTCGCGCGCACGCAGGCCGGTGACGAGCGAATCTTCCATCGCCTTGCGAAATGCAAGCGCGTCGGCCAGATCGCGTTCCGCGCGCAGGCGCCGCTGCGTGTCCTGGCCGAGCAACCACAGCACGGCGAGCAGCGCGATCGCCATTGCGACGAGAACCGCCGTGAGCACGTTCGGGAAAAGCTGCGGCGCGCCGCGCCAGCTGTCGACGCGCAGCACCAGCGTATCGCCGGGGAGGTCGATCAATTGCTGCGACGTGAAAACGTGCGGGCCACGGCGCGCAGCACCGCGCAGCGCCAGCCGCGTGCCGTCGGCTTCGGTGAAAGCGATGTCGTGGCTGTGCGCCAGCGCAGGCTCGATCTGCGTGTCGAGTATTTCGGACAGCGAATACGTCGCGATCACATAGCCGGTCAACTGGCCCGCCGTGGCCTGCGGGATGCACAGCTCCATCACTTCGATGCCGAGGCCGTCCGCCTGCGGCACGAAGTAACTCGTCGAATACGCGGGGCCCGTGAGCCGGCGCGCGGCCGCGCATGCAAGCTGTGCGTCGGACTGCAGCGCCGAGCGGCCCAGGCGTTCGAACACCGGCGCGCGAAACGGCGTGTCGGCCGCGGCAACGATGCGCAGCGGCGCGTCGCGCCACTCGATGCGCATCCATTCGCGGTGCTCGCGCAGAAGCGCCTGCGCGTCCTGCGTCCAAGCGCCCGGCGTGGGGCTGCCCGACTGCAGCGCCTGCAAGGTCTGCACGTTGCGCGTGAGCGCCTGCCGGATGTCGTTGACCGCGTTGCCCGTGTCGCGGTCGAGCCGCGCCTGCTCTTCGCTGGCCTCATAGCGGCCAGCGAGCCAGATCATCGTCGCGATCATGACCGCGACAAGCAACACCAGCAGCGCCCACAGCGACAGCCGCGTGTGCCCTGAATTGCGGTTCATAAAACGCGGTGATCGAGCGCGGGCAATTGCCGCCGCACCTGCGCCATGCGTTCGCGATCAAGATCCGCCACGACGACGCCCGCGCCTTCATCGCGAACCCCCAGCACCGCGCCCCACGGGTCGACCACCATGCTGTGCCCCCATGTGCGCCGGCCACTCTCGTGTGTGCCGCCTTGCGCGGGAGCGATTACGAAGGCGAGGTTTTCGATTGCGCGCGCGCGCAGCAGCAGCTCCCAATGCGCTTGCCCCGTGACGTACGTGAATGCGCTCGGCACCAGCAGCACGTCGGCACGCTGCTTGCGATACAGCTCCGGAAACCGCAGGTCGTAGCAAACCGACATACCGATGCGCCATGTACTGCCGTCGCGCGACGGCAATTCGAACGACACCGGCTCGCTGCCGCTTTCGATCACGCGTGCTTCGTCGTAATGCTCGCGCCCATTGTCGAAGCGGAAGAGGTGGATCTTGTCGTAGCGCGCAAGCACTTCGCCTTGCGCGGAAATGGCAAGGCTCGTGTTGCGCACGTGTTCGGCGTCATCGGCTTCGAGCGGAAGCGTGCCGCCGACGATGGCCATGTTCAATTCGCGCGCGGTCTCTCGCAGGAACGACTGGATCGGCCCGTCGCCGAAGCTTTCGCGCACGGCGAGCTTGTCGGTGTCCTTGCGGCCCATCAGGCAGAAGTATTCCGGCAGCACGGCAAGCTCGGCGCCCGCGTGCGCTGCATCGGCGAGCAAAGCGCGCGCGGCATCGAGGTTGCCCGCGACTGCCGTGCCCGACACCATCTGGATTGCCGCGACTTTCATGGCGTCACTCTAGTTCGTACTGGGCTTTGCCGCATCGGCCTGCGCCTCGACCTTCTTGCCGACCCGCACGACGCGCGGATCGGCCCATGAGCCGTCGATATGAAACTCCTGAGTGGCCGCACGGATCAGCGGCTGGCGCAGCACCAGCTGCGCAAGGAATGTGCCGAGGCCGATCGCGGGATTGATCACGGCAGCCACGAGCGACGCCGTGCCCGCGTTGACCTCGGGCACCACCACGACCTTCATGTCCTGCGTTTCCCTCTGGATGTCGGCCTTGCCTTCCATCAGCACCGCCGCGTTCACGCCCTTCATCTGCAGGTTGTTCGTTGCGGCGATGCCGTCCTGGATCGTCACGTCGCCGCGAATGAAGTCGAACGAGAAGCCTTCGCTGAACACGTCACGGAAATCGAGCGTGAGGCGCCGCGGCAACGCCTGCAGGCTGAGGATGCCGAGCATCTTGCCGATGCCGGGATCGGCCTTGAGGAACTGCCCGCCTTCCATGTTGATGTTGAAGTTGCCGTCGAGGCTTGCGTAGTCGAACGCGAGCGGAGAGCCGAGCCACGCGACCTGGCCTTCCATCTTGCCCTTGCCGCGCCGCACGACATCCTTCATGCCGAAGCGCGCGAGCAGCTGCCCCGAGTCGGCGATGTCGAGCTTGAACTTCATCGCCGTTCGCATGCGCTCGGGCGGGCGCGGCCCCGTGGTGCGCGCTGCGGGCGTGCCTTGCGCGTTGAGCGCGGCCCAGTTGCCGGTGGCGGTGAACGTAGCTTCGGGCACGGTGAGGTTCAGCTTGTTCAATCGCCATTCGCGAACGCCTTGCGTGCGATTGACCGCGTCGATCTCAAGGCGGCCGAGCTTCTTGCCGCGCAATTCGAAGTCGTCGACGATCACGTCGAGCGCGGGGAGTGCCGCAGGCTGTTCGTCGAGCAGCGATTCGATTTCCTTCGTGGCCGACGCGCCGATCGAGAGCCGCGCCAGCCGCGCATAGAGCCGCCCGCCGCCCGGCGCGCTGGGTTGGCGAAATTCGGCGTAGCCGTCGAGCTCCGCCGCATCGATGTTGCCGCGCCAGACGAAGCCGTCGCGCGATGCGCCCACGATGACGTTGTGCAGCGTGCGGCCTTCCACCGCGAGTTCCTTCGCGCGCACGACCATCGTCGTCGGCACATAGCCCGACGGCCCGGCCGCGGGCGCGGATGCGCGTGCGGGCGTCCCGCCTCCCGACACGCTCTGCCCGAGCACGTCTTCCCACTGGTCGAGGTTGACGTTCGCGAGATTGACGTTGGCCATGACGCCCTGGTCGGGCATCGTCGCGCTCTCGCCTTGAGCGAGCCCGACGCCGATCGCGCCGCGCAGCACGCGCGGCTCGGGTCCCGACACATCGCGCACATACGCGATCGAAACCAGGTGGCCCATTTCGAACATGAGTTGGTCTTGCAACGTGCGCGGCGCCGCAGGAGCGCCGGGCGCCGATGCAGCCGCGGCTAGCGATTCGCGTGTGAGCGTATTTTCGTAACGCAGCGCGAGCGCCGTGTCGGCCGGCTTCGCAAGCGGCGCGGGCAGATTGAGCGCGATGCCCTGCAGGTTGCTGGTCACGGTGACTTCGGGCATGCCGCGCCGGAACATCAGCGACACGCTGTACGGCGTGCTGCCGGCGGCGTCGCGCGCAAGGCGCGAGACGAAGCCCAGCTCCTTCGCTTGCCGCAATCCATCGGCGGTGGCCGTGCCTTGCGCGTGGATCGCCACCAGCGTCTCGGCTGAGCGCGGCGAAACCGGGCGCGTGCCCCCTTCGATCTTCACATCGCCGCCGAGCGCGCGCGCCTGCGTGCCCGTGATCGTGAAGCCGTGCTCGCTGAAAGCCACCGTGCCTTTCGTGCGTGACAACAGCGGCGTGTCGGGCGTGATCTGCAAGTCGTTGTTCGAGAGGATCACGCTGCCCAGCACCTTCGATTTGTCGATGCTCGCCACCGGCAATTCG
>Ga0265314_10000884_pt1 | contig 35728 bp, 33 predicted proteins | sample 4126metaG_FD_203106 | JGI IMG/M metagenome (GOLD analysis project Ga0265314, IMG submission 203106) | Rhizosphere microbial communities from Carex aquatilis grown in University of Washington, Seatle, WA, United States - 4-1-26 metaG | ecosystem: Host-associated > Plants > Roots > Rhizosphere >...
GGGCGCGAATGAGCGCAACAATTTTCGCGGCGCGGCGGATGCGAGCACGCCCGATGCGCACTCCCATCGATAGCCGTCGAGCAGGGGCACGTCCCACGCGAACTCGATGCCGAAGCCGCGTCCTTGTTCGCGCGCGTCGGGCATGCGGATGAACAGCACCGTCAGGTCGACCTCACCGGACGCTGCCAGCGCGCGGAATAGCGGCGCGTGATACTGGATAGGGTGGCTTGCCACCACGAGAAGCTTCGGTCGCGGCGGCACGGCGGGCTTCGTCACGGGGCAGTGCGATGGGTCGGGCCCGGCACCGTTGCGGCAAATGGCGGCTGGGCCTCGGCGGCGCCCTGGCGCCGCCAGGCCGCGCGCGCGGTCTCGGCCAGCGACAACGGCGCCATCGCAAGCAGGAAGCCCACCGAAAGACCGAGCAGCAGCAGGATGAACGGATCGCTGTAGGCCTGCGTGGCAACGCTGAAGGTGGCGATATTCGCCACGATGAACGCCAGCATGCCGAACGCGATGCGCGTGTGCTGGACCGAGAGCGACGTCACGATCGCCAACTGCTCGCGCAAGTGCCGCCCGAAAGCCACCATCAGCCATCCGATCACGATGAGACCCGGAACGCCGAGCTCCATCGCGACCTTGCCGAGCCCGCCTTCGGCCACGCCGCGGTCGAGGTTGTATTTCTCCGCGATCTGGTTCGTGCCCTGGCTGCCGGTGCCCAGCCCCGCCCCGAGCCATCCGAATGTGTCGATCGCGTCGATCACCGGCGAGAAACCGACCTTCGACACGCGGGCGGGCAAGTCCACGATGACCGATTTGCCGCGCTCCGTGTAGCCTTCGAGGCGGCTGCTTTTTTCCGACAGGTGCATGCTCTTCGTGTAGTCGGCCGCCACGAGGTCGGGCGAAATGAAACCAACGATGCCGATGTAGCAGACCGCCCCGGCGGCCAGCACCACGACACCGACCCGCGCGAGGCCGCGCTGGAGCCAGGCCACGAGGAACCAGTACGTCGACAGGAAGATCGCGATCTCCACAAGCATCTTGCGTCGCCCGGTGAGAATGCCGAGCGTCACGATCACGCAGATCAACACGATCGCGGTGACCACGCGAGGCAGCGTGGCCCGCTTGCCGACCGACAAAAGGAAAATGAAGCAGGCGGCCGTCGCCGTATGCCATGCGGCGATCTCGGATGCGCGGAAGAAACCCGAGTGCGCTTTGAGCGTTGTGCCCATGTCGTAGATGATCTGGCCCTCGCCGATTTCGCCGAGCGTGCGCCAGTCGAACCCGGCGTATTCGAAGTACACGCCGGACAGCGCGATCAGCGCGACGACGATGTACAGCACCATGAGCGACTTGACCGCGGGCAGCCCGCGCCGCACGGCGAACTGGTAGCCGAACACAACCGCGGGAATCGGCGAGAGCCAAACCAGCATCCCGATGGCGGGCATGAGCAGGCTGTCGTAGCGAGCCAGCGATTGCGCCGCCTGCAGGCATACGAGGATCGTGAACACCGTGAAGGGGACCTTGAAATTCTCGCGCCAGCCCTGGATCGAGGACGGGCCGAGCGGGATGCGCGCCATGCCGGCGCGCGCCCACGTCACGCCAAAGAGCCCAGCGGCGAGCAACACGTAGACGATGGATTGGCCCGCCGCGAGCTTGCGCAGCGGATCCTGCGCGATGCCCATGAGGATCACCATCATCAGGCCCTTGCGCCAATCGAGCATGATCAGGATCGCCGCGAGCAGCACGAGCAGGAGCGTGATGATGTTCATGGAGCGGCGGCAAGCGTGCGCGGGCCGCGGGCCCACAGGCCGAGGGCCCACAAAATGCCCCCCAGCTCCGCGACGAGCGTGGCGGGCATGCGCCACGGACGACGCAAATGGTACCGCGTTGCCACGGCGCGGACGGGCCGGAAGAAGAACGTCGAAAGCCGGCCCGTGCGAAGCGCGTGGTAATACGCGCCCACGGCATGGTCGGGACGCCACGTGGTGAGGTGTTCGCCGTAGGTGCGCGTTCCGCCCGAGGACACCTTGAGGTGATGGATGCACGCGGCCGGCTCGAACAGGATCCGCACGCCGCTGCGCGCGGCGCGATGCGCGAACTCGGCCTCGAATCGATAGGCAACGCGCACGAAGTTCTCGTCGAACCCGCCGGCCGCAAGCGCGACATCGCGCCGGATCGAAAAATTGCCCGCCATGAATTCATCGATCCATGCGCTGCGCAGGCCCGCGAACTCGAACGGTGCGTCGGGCGAAAAGGTGCGGCCCTCGTCCCACGGCTGGATCACTCGCCCGGCGATGAGCACACGCGCGTTGGTTTCGTGCGCGCGCCAATGTGCTTCGACCAGTTGCGGATCGAGCCGCACGTCGTCGTCGAGAAAAAGAACGACGGGCTCGGACGCTTCCATCAGCGCGCGATTCATTGCAACGGGAATGGAAGGTTGCGGCAGGCGCAACCAGCGGATCCGCCCATCGCATTCGAACTCCGACAACGCAGCGGTGGTCTGCGGATCGTGCTGCGGCGTCTGGTCCACGAGCAGGATTTGCGCGGCGCGCACCGGCAACGCAAGCAAGGCGCGCACGGTATCGACGAGCACCTGATCGCGGCCGTACGTCGGGATCGCAACTGTCACGGGCCTGATTGCCGTTACCGCCATTTCTTGCTTCCCACCCGCGCGAGCGCATAGCGGCCCGTCTCCCACGCGTCGTATGACAAGCCGCGGCCCACGGCACGCGCGGCACGCGCCCATGCTGCTTCGCGCACGGCTTCGGCGGCATGCATCACGGCGCATTGCGCGCAATACGCATCCATGTCGCGGCGCTCGGCCGCGCCCCAATCGGCAGGCCAATGTGCTTGCGACACACGCCGCAACTCTTCGATGAAGCCCGGCTTGGCGCGGCTGGTCTTCGCATCCGCGTGACGGCGGAACGCGCTGAGTTCGTCATCCACCAGCCGCACGCGCGCATCGGGCAGCGCGAGCACGCGGCAGTAGAAGTCGTAGTCCATGACGTAGTGCAGCGATGCGTCCAGCGGGCCCGCGCGTTCATATGCAGAACGCGAGAAGAACGTGCACGGCTGGTGATAGCGAAACCGCCCGTCCCAGAAGCGCAGGCAATCCGGATAGGTGTAGCCCGCCGGCGTGAATTCGCCCGTCGCGATTTCGGGATCGTCAGTGAAATCGCGGCTGCGCCCGGCGATCAGGTGCGGCTGCGCTTCCATCGCTTCCATGTAGGCACGCGCGACCGCGAACAATGCACCCGGGCGCAGGACGTCGTCGGAGTTCAACCAGTTCATCACTTCGCCGCTGCTGCGCGCGAAACCCTTGGCGATCGCGTCGGTCTGGCCTGCATCTCGTTCGCTCACCCACCACGCGAGCTGGCTCGCATAGCGCTTGATGATGTCGACCGAACCGTCGTTGCTCGCGCCGTCGACCACGATGTATTCGAGGCGCGGATAGCCTTGCGACAGCACCGATTGCAGCGTGGCCTCGAGGAAATGCGCCTGGTTGAACGACGGCGTGACGAGAGTGATGAGCGGCCAATCGGTCGACGTGGGGGTCATCGCGTGACCTCCAGCGGCAACGAGCGGCCCTGCAGTTGCCCCCACGCGGCCGCGATCCGCAGGCCCCATTGGCGCGGATCGGGGCGCAGCGTTCGCAAGGGCGCGGCCGCGAGCCGCAGCCACAAGCGCCAGCCGTTCAATTCGCACTGCATGCCGCGCATGCGCAGCAGCATCCATCCGTCGCGCTGAATGCTGTACGTGATGCGCGCGAGATATCCGTAGCGCAATCGCCCGGCCGGAATGAGGTGCGTCAGCTGAAGGCGCGGCTCGTAGGCGAGGGACAGGTTGTGATCGGTGGCTGTGCGTGCAAGGTCGGTGTCGCCGCAACTCGACAAGCGAGCGCCGACGCGATCAAGGCGGCGGCGCGGGTCGCTTCGCACCATCGCCGCATACGCGCGCGCCACTTGGCTGCGCACCACCATGCCCGCCCCGCAAGGCTCCCACGGCCCGGGTTGATTCGGGGCCAATGCATGAATCGGCCGGTCGCCGAAATCGCGCAGCGCGAGCACGTCGAGGAAGCCTTGCATCCACGAAGGCGGCGGTGTTTCGAATTCGCCGCGGATTCGTCCGCCCGCCGCGCCGACGGCCGGTTGCGATTGCATCAGGTCGAGTGCGACAGCGAGATAGTCGGGTGCGGGCACCGTGTCATCGTCGATCAGCACGATGAGTTCGCCGGGCGCTGCCGCGATGCCGGCGAGACGCGCGGCCGTGAGGCCCAGCTCGGGCTCGACGATGAATGTCGCGTTGGGCGGCCAAGGCAACTTGCGCGTCGAAAGCGGCGGCGTCGATGCGTTGTCAACAACGAGGAGCGACCATTTTTCCTGCGGCAGCGTTTGCGCGCGCAACGCATCGAGCACTCGCACGAGACGCCCTTCGTGCGGGTTGTGTGCGCAGACGATGACAGTGACTTCGGCGGTGGTGGCGGCGTTCATGGTTGCGGCCCCGCCGGTGCGATCACTTTCGCGGGCACGCCGCCGATGGTCGCGCCGGAGTCGAAGCGGCCCGCGACTGCGGCGTTCGCGGCCACCGTGACGTCATCGCCAAGCTCGCTGCCCGCCGTGATGGTGACCTTGCTGCCGAGCCAGCAGTTCGATCCGATACGCACCGGCGCCGAGACGCTGCCGCTTGAGCGAAGCGGCACGCCTGCTTCGCGCCGGTGATTCATGTCGCGGATCGACACGAGATCGCCGATGAGCGTCTCTGCGCCGATGCGGATGCTCTTCGCGCAAGCGATCGTCGAGCCGTGGCCGACGTACACGTTGTCGCCGATCTCCAGCACGCCGCCCTCGTACACGACGATCTCCACATTGCGATCGATGACGAAGTTGCGGCCGATGCGCAGCACGCCGCCCCTGTCGACACGAACGATGCAGCCCAGGCCCTGCACGCGCGGCGCATTCGCGGCATGCACGCCCGCTTGGGATGCGAGGAACCAGCCCAGCATGCGTCCAAACAAAGATCGCAGTGCGCTCACCAGTAGCACCCTTCCTCGACCGTCGATGCCGCCGCAGGTGTCTCTTGCGGCGACGGCCGCACCCAATGCTCGTTATAGAAGCGCGTGACTTCTTCGCGCGTGTCCCAGCGGCGCCCCTTGATGCCGAAGAGCACTTGCGTTGAGCCGCCCAGGTGGATCGCTTGCTTGCCGAGCGACTTCACATGCGCCGCGAGCGCCATTCCGTAGGCGCCCGCGCCGATGATCGCGATGTCGAAGTCGATCGTGTCGATGCGCCGCTGCATGCTCTCGAGTGCCGCGAACCAATCCGCGAATTCCGCCGATTGCCCGCCGATGCTCTGCACGGCGCGCAGCGTGCGCAGCGTGAACGGCGGCAGGATGAGCTTGCCCGCGAAGAGCTGTTCGCGCTTTTTGAATTGCGATTCGATCGTTTCCGCGAACGGGTGCACGACGAGCACCTTGCGGCCTTGCAGTGCGAGCGTCCAGGGCCGCTCGTGCACATAGGGCTCCAACGCCATGGGCGCCATGGGCAACGCGTGCGATCCGGCGAACAGCCGCTCTTCCTCGCGAGTGGCGATGAAGATGGCGGATGCGTCGGCGCGCGCGATCCAGCTCTCCAGCCCGGCGGCGTACCGCGAAAGCGCTTCGCCCGTCGCGGGGAAAAAGCCCGCGTTGTTCGTGATGGCCGCGACAACAGGCTTCGGCCAATCGCCCGGCTCTCCGCGCGCGATGCTTGCATAGCGCGGCCAACCGGCCTGCTGCTGCGCGGCGATGCCCCTCCATGCGGTCCATGTGCCGAGCTCGGCGGAGCCGACGCGCGTGACCATCAGCGGCGCGCCGCTTGCGATGCGCGATGCGATCCAGTCGTTGCCCTCGGCGGGAGTCATGATCGAATGCCCCGCGAAACGGCCGGAGAGCTTTTGCATCGCCTGCGACGTGCGTGCGGCCAGCGACGTTGCCTTGCGCGCAACGAGCAAGGGCAATGGAAGTGTTTGCGTCATGGGCGCGGGTCCTTGCGCGCCGCAAGCCGCGCGAGCCTGCTTCGCAACTTGCTGCCTGCGGCCGTGATCGGCTCGAGCAGCATTGACCAGCGGTCCCATGCGCGCCGCAATGCATTGCGCTCGCTCGCGAGACGCCGCACCCGACTCATCGCGCGCTCGGCGCCGATGTGTTCGACCAGCACGCGAACGATCTCGGCTTCGCCGCCGACCGAAGCCGATTCGGTCTTGCCCGACGGATGATGGCGATACACCGACAACTCCGCATCGATGAATCCCGGCGCCGCGATCTTGAGGAAGCGCAGCCACAGGTCGAGATCCATTGCGTAGTGCAGGTCTTCGCGGATCGACGCGCCGGCCGCGTCATACAGCGAGCGGCGAAAGAAAGTGCTCGGCTGCGCGAACCAGAACTCGGACCAGTCGTGCAGCTGCGCGGGCTCGGTGAGGCCGTGCGGTGCGCGATACGGGCGGAACGGCCGCTCGCGCGCGTCGATGAAGTGGCCGCCACCGATCCACCACTGGCGCGATGGGTCGCGTGCAATGTGCGCGCGCAGTTCGCGAAGCGCGCCGGGCTGAAGCAAGTCGTCAGAGTTGAGCCAGCCGAGCCATTCGCCTTGCACACGCGCGAAGCCTTTGTTGAGCGCATCGCTCTGGCCGCGGTCGCGCTCGCTGGTCCAGCCTGCAAGATGCTTTTCGTAGCGGCGGATGATGTCCACCGAGCCATCGGTGCTGCCGCCGTCGACGACGACGATTTCCAGCGCGGGGTCATCTTGCGCGAGCAATGAGTCGAGCGTCGCCGGCAGGAACTGCGCCTGGTTGTACGACGGCACGACGATCGAGATCGTGAAAGGTTTCAGTGCTTCCATGCTCGGCGCACCGGTGCGAATTCGTCGATGGCTTGCAGCAACGCGGCTGCATACCGTTCATTGGTGAGCGATGCGGCGCGCGCGCGGCCCTTCGCGACGAGCGTGCCGCGAAGGGCCGCGTCGTCGATGATGGCAGCGAGGTGCGTCGCGAGCTGTGCGTCGTCCGACGGCGGAAACAGCAGCGCCGCATCGCCGAGTTGTTCCTGTGCGCCCGGCACCGCCGACGCGACAACGGGACAGCCCAGCGCGAACGCTTCGAGCGGCGGCAGATTGTCCGGGCCGCAATACGTTGGAAAAGCAAGGGCCTGCGCGGAGCGATACAGCTCGACGAGCACATCCTGCCCGACGAAGCCGAGAAATTTCACTGCGTCCGCGATGCCCAGCGCGTTGGCCTGTTCGCGCACATGGGCGAGATTGCCTTTGTCCGATCCGACGAAGACTAGGCCCGGTGCATCGGCGCGCGAATCGCGCAGGCGTTTGCATGCGTGCAACAGCGTGACGTGATTCTTGTGCGCCCAGAACTGCGCCGGGTAGAAGATGAATCGCTCGGGAAGGCCGAGGCTCGCGAGCAAGTCCGGCCGCGCGGGCTTTTGCGCGGCATCGACAGCGAACTGCGGCACCGCGAAAGGCACGACGCGAATGCGTTCGCGCGGCACGCGAAAGAACGTTTCGATTTCTTCTGCGCCGCGCGCCGTGCCGGTGAACACGAGCGCCGCGCGCTGGCACAGCGATGCGAGCAATGCTTCGCGCACTGCCCATCCGCCCAGCTCGCACACTTCGGGGAACCAGGGGTTGTTGCGATGCTGCAAGTCCCACTGGATCGACGCGAACGGCACTTCCGTGCTCGTTGGGCACCAAGGGTTCAGCGGCACCACGAAGTCGATCGCGTTGCGGCGATACACGCGCGTGTGCCAATGCAGTCGCGGCCCGGGCGGCGACAACCGGCGCCAGATGCGCGCAGCGAGCGAGGGCAGGCGCTCATCGGCATACAGCACGTCATTGTGCTGCGCCGAAAGATCGAGCTGCGCGAATCCTTCGGCGAGCACTTGCGCACCGGGCTGGCCAAGGTGGCACACGACGAGCTCATGTGCGCCGCTTCTCGCATGGGGCTTGAGCGCGCGCAGCAGGTTCTCGACGAAAGTGAAGCCGCCGCCTTCGCTGGGCTTCGTATCGCCGATGAAAAGTCCGATGCGCATGGCTGTGCGGGGCTTCACTCCGCGCGCAGCACGGCCCAGCCGAACCAGCTGCTGTCGTCGAGAGGTTGGTTCGCCTCCATCCATCGCCCGCTCGCCGCGACGGAGAACCCGGCGTTCGCCGCGAGCTTCTCGATCTCAGGCAGGAAGAGGTAGCGCATGCGATGCAATTCGTGGAATTCTTTCGGCTCGCCCTGCGGCGGCACGACCCGCAACTGGTAGTCCACCGTCACGAGGTTGCGATCGATGTCGAGCTGCGGTGTTGCGGTGCGCGTGACGAGTTCACCGTTGTCGCCGTGCGCCTCGCGCACACGAACCACCGGGCGGTCGGATAGAACGCCGGGCCCATACCAGTAGTCGAAAAAGAATGCACCGCCCGGACGCAATGCGCGCCGCGTGCCGGCAAACATGCCCGCAAGCGCTTCGTCGGTGGTCTGGTAGTTGACAACATGGAACAGCGACACGGCAGCGTCGTGCAATCCGAGCGAGTCGCCGAGTGCCGACACATCGGCCTCGACGAGCTTCAGACGCGCACGATCGGCTTCCGGCAAGGACTCCGCGGTGCGGCGCGCTCCGTCCAGCATCTGCTCGCTGCGATCGACGCCCGTGACGGACAAGCCGGCGCGCAACCAATGCATCGCGTGACGGCCCGTTCCGCAGCCCAGCTCCAGCAGCGTGCGCGTGCCCGGCGCGTGCTGCTCGATGAGAGAGCGGGCGAACGCGGCTTCACCCGCATAGTCCTTGTCGCGGTAGAACAGGTCGTAGTACCGCGCGAATTCGGCGAACATGTTCATGTGAGGATCTTCCTCAGCGCCGCAGCGCTTTGCTCAGCTTCTTCCCGTGTCGTCCCAGGGCCGCTCGGCAGGTAAAACCCGCGCTGCGCGAGACGTTCTGCATTGGGGCAAGTTGCATTGCTGCACAAGCCCCTTTTTATAAGTGCCGGCTGCAAATGCATCGGCCAGAAAAAATGACGGCAGTCCACGCCCTCGGCACGCATGCGTTTGATCGCCTCCACGGCGTCGAAAGGCACTGCATCGGCGAGGACGCCGCCGTACACCCAATAGATGTTTTCGGCGTCCTGCGTACTGTGCAGCGGCAGTTGCAGTAAAGGATGTCCGCCGAGTAAATCGCGATAGCGCTGCCCCAGTGCGCGCTTGTGCGCGACCACTTCATCCAGCCGCTCCAGCTGCGCGACACCGATCGCGGCCTGCACATTGCTCATGCGCTGGTTCCAGCCGAGCTCTTCATGGATGTACCGGCGTTCTTTGTCGAAGCACAGGTTGCGAAGCGAGCGGCAGCGGGCCGCGAGCGCGTCGTCGTTCGCGAGCACCATGCCACCTTCGCCCGTGGTGACCTGCTTGTTCGGATAGAAGCTGAATGTGCTTAAGTCGCCGAACGAGCCGATCGGCCGACCGCGATAGGTTTGCCCGAGCTGCTCGGCGGCATCTTCGATCACCGCAAGGCCGTGCTTCTTGGCGATCGCAAGGATCGCGTCCATGTCCGCGGGCAGTCCGTAGATATGCACGGCCATGATCGCGCGAGTGCGCGGCGTGATGTGCGCTTCCACTTGCACGGGGTCGATGTTCCATGTGACCGCGTCGCAATCGACGGGCACCGGCGTTGCGCCCGCGCGCACGATGGCCGCTGCGCAGGAGATGATCGTGAACGTCGGCAGGATCACCTCGTCGCCGGGCTGCAGGTTGAGCGCGGCCATCGCGATCTCCAATGCCGCCGTGCCGTTCGCAAGCGCGACACCATGCGTGCGACCACAGCGCGCAGCCATGCCTTCTTCGAACCGGCGCACGAACGGGCCTTCCGACGACACCCATCCGGTGTCGATGCATTCGGCGAGATAGCGCTTCTCGTTGCCTGCGAGGAGGGGCCGGTTGACGGGGATGATGCTCATTCAGTCGAACTTGAGTTGCGCAGGCGGGCCCGAGCCGAAGCGCGTCTTGTCGGCATCGCCGGCGTAAGGGCCTTGCTTGATTTCAATCATGTTCAGTTCTTCGAGCACTTCGAAGCCGTGGCCGCCCGACACGAGCAGGATCACGTCGCCGGCGCCGAGCTCACGGCTCGTGCGGTATTCATGTTGCTGCGTATAGAAGTCGACGCGCAGCCGGCCCTTGCGAATGAAGAGCGCCTCTTGCGTGTAGGCAACTTGCCGCTGAACAGGGTTGTGCGTGTGGGCCGGGATGATCTTTCCGGGCGGATACGACATCGACGCGAGTTGCTGCGACAGCTCGCCGGACGTGAGGAACTGGATGCCGGGCTCGTCGAAGCTGCCGCGCACGATGAGTGCGCACAGCTGGCCGTCGATGGTGATGTTCTCTTGCATGGATGAATGCATTCAGGAAGTCGCGCGCCGCCACAGGCGCGAGAGCCAGGGGCGCGGTTTTGCGCGCGGTGGCGACTGGGTGACTCGAAGCGCCTCCGCAAACGCGGCGGCGGCGGCAGGTTGCTCTTCGATCGAGATGCGCTCGATTGCAACGGGGCGATCCGCGAGCGCGACGGCATACGCGTCGTTCGCGCCCGCGTGCGTGCCCGAACCGTCGAAGCCGATGTTGCGCACAAGGCTGCGGCCGGGGTAGAGCGTGTACATGCCGGCGAGAAACGCACTCGCATGCCAGCGGATGGCCCACGAGTCGATGCCCCCTTCGGCCTGTTTGCTCAGCATCTTCGTGAACGGCATTGCGCCATGGCGATCGAATTCGTCCGTCAGTGAACGCGAATGCAGCTCGGCGAGCAATTGCTGCGCATCGGGATTGAAAACACGCCAGGCGCGCGCCCACGTCGCCCAGCCCCAGCAGTCCGCGCCGCGCAGGAAGAATGTGGGCGGCAATGTGCGCGATGTCGAATAGCAGTACGCATGCACGCTTGCGACTTCGTTGTCGTTTTCGTAGACGCGCAGTCCATCGTTCAAGTAGGCGAGGAAATGCGGCGACACGATGAGGTCATCCTCGACGACGATCACGCTCCCGTGTTCGGCGACGATGCGGCCCACGCCATCGATGATCGAGCGCGCAAGACCCGCGTTGCGCTCGCGCGAATGGATTTGGACGTGCGCGAAGCCCTGCGCACTTGCGGCGATGGCGCGCACCTGCGCGACGGCCGCCGTATCGGTTTCGTTTTTCGGGCCGTCGCAGAAAATGTGCAACTCTGTCTGCGGCGCTTCTGCGTTGGCCGCAAGCGAAGCCAGCGTTTGCCGCAAATGATCGGGACGCTTGTATGCAAACAGCGCGACGGGTGCGAACGCCTGCGATGTCATGCTGCAACCCCGCGCGTCAATTTGCCCAGAAGACGGCGGGCGATCTCGCGCATGCTGCCGCGCAGCCAGAGTTCGTGGCGCGTGGGGTCGATCGCCATGAACAGGCAACGCCGCGCATATGCGCGCTCGAATGCGCTGCGGCCCGCAATCATTCCGCGGACAAGTGTGAAGAACGCGCGCGGCCGCGGGAAGTCGAGCGACACGCGCACGAGCTTTGTCTGGGCTACGAGGCTTTCGCGAATCCTGAACAGCCGCTCGACTGCCGCACTCGGTTGCGCAGCAGCGAGGATGCGATCGAGTTCTTCGACGAGGCCGTCGTTGTTCGCGACGAACACGAAGAGCTTCTTGCGCAGGACGCTACGCGGCACCGACCAGTAAGTGAGCGAATGGGTCAACCCTTCGCTTCGCACGCGGTAATGCACAAGCGGCTCTTTCAGCAGCTGGATGCCGCGGCCTGCGAGCGCGCGATGAGTCATGGCCTTGTCGCACATCACGAGCTTCGTGGGCTGCGCGCCAAAGCGCGTCCACAGATCGCGCCGGAAGGCCATCGTTGCGCCCAGGGCCGACCACCGCGCGTGTTCATCAACCTCGGCTGTGTCCAGAATCTTGTCTTCGTCCACACGCCAGAAGAACGGCGCCGATATGCGCGCGCCCTGCGTGTCGATCGGCGTCGCAGCCGATGCGACGAGATCGACGGGAGAGCGCCGGAATGTTTCGAGCAACCGCTCTGCGCGGTGCGGATCGGAGATGTCGTCGCCGTCGTTGATCATCACCCAGTCGCAGCGGCATTCGTCCATCGCAAGCGCATATGCGCTCGAGACGCCGAGATTGACAGGATTGGCGATCAACTTCGCGCCGTGCGGCCACCCGGCGTTATCGAGCACCGCGCGCGCGATCTCGGCGCTGGCGTCGGAGGAGCCGTCGTCGCACACGACGATCTGCACGGGAACCGTCTGCGCAAGCAAGCTGCGCAGCGCGGCCTCGACGTAGGGCGCCTGGTTGTAGACGAGGACGACCGCGCTCATGCGCGGGCCCATGGCTTCAGTCGCCGTCACGTTTTGCCTCGCGTCGCAGTTCGTCTTCGAGCTTCAGCAAATCCTTGCTGCGCTCGCTGATGCGCCGGGCCGGCACGCCGGAGCAGATCGTCCACGCCGGTTGGCTCTTCGTCACGAGCGACAGTGCGCCCACGGCCCCGCCCTCGCCGAGCGTCACTCCCGGGAGGATCACCGTGTGCGCGCCGACGATCACGTGCCGCCCCAGGTGAACCGGGCCGTGCGAGGGATTCGTGAACTTCGCGGGCACGGTCGGGTTCGTCATGAAGCGGCCCGAGTAGTCGTCGGATCGCGTGTAGATGTGCACGCCCCACGCGAGGCCCGAGAAGTCCTCGAAGACGATGCCTTCCGACGCGAGCAGCGCGCAATAGCCGCCGATGTGAACCCACGAGCCGATCGTGACGGAGCCGGTGGCGGCCGCGATCGTGCAAAAGCCGTCGATGCGGACGTTGTCGCCGATCGAGATGTTCTGCGCACCGACGATGTTGCAAGACGGTGCGATGCGCACGTTCTTGCCGAGCCTCGCGAATCCCTCGTTGGCGAGGTCGTCTTCGGTCAGGTAGGTATGTTGGAGCTGCGACATGGCTGGATTGTTCAGGAAGCCGCGCCGCCCATGCAACGCATGACGTCCGCGATGGTTTCGATCTGTTCTTCGCCCACGGTCATCCCGGTGGGCAGGACGAGCACTCCTGCGGCGACGCGCTCGGTTTGGGGCAACTCCCGGTCGGCGTCGGGGTTGAGCTCACGATAGGGCTTCATGCGATGGCAACCGGGCCAGAAGTAGCGGCGCGCGAGCACGTTTTCGGCGTGCAGTGCTTGCAGTAATGCATCGCGGCTGCATCCGTACTCATCGCCGACTTCCACGACAACGTAGTGATAGTTGTTCGATTCGGCCGGGTCGTAGTCCAGCAGCGACAGCCCCGGGATGCTCGCGACTCGCTCGGCATAGGCGGCGTGATTGATGCGATTTTTGTCGAAGACCGACTGAACGCTCTCGAGGTTCGTGAGGCCCATGGCTGCGCAGATCTCGACCATCTTGCCGTTGGTGCCCGGATGGATCACGTTGTCGAAGCCCGCGAAACCGAAGTTGCGCATCAGGCGCATCTTCTCGGCAAGCTCGGCGTCGTCGGTGGTGACGGCGCCGCCTTCGAATGTATTGAACGCCTTGGTCGCATGGAAGCTGAAGACCTCCGCGCGGCCGAACCCGCCGATCTTGCGACCGCCTGCCGTGCAGCCGAACGCATGCGCGGCATCGAAAAGGAGTTGCAGCTTGTGCTCGTCCGCGATCGCCTGCAATTGCTGGACATCCGCGGGCCGACCCCACAGGTGCACGGCAAGGATGCCGGTGGTCTTCTCCGTGATCTTGCTGCGCACCGATTTCGGATCGATGTTGTGCGTGCGCGGATCGATGTCGGCGAACACCGGTGTCACGCCCTGCCAGTGCAGCGCGTGCGCGGTCGCGACGAAAGTGAAGGACGGGACGATGACCTCGCCTGTCATGCCCAACGCGCGAATCGCGATCTCTAGCGCGATGGTTGCATTGCACATGGCAACGCAATGGCGAACGCCAAGTTCGCGCGCAAGGCGTTCTTCGAACTCGAGCACGAGCGGTCCGTTGTTCGTGAGCCAGTTGCGCTCGAACATCTGCTTCACGCGGGTGTGGAAATGCTCAAGATCGCCCACATGCGGACGGCCTACGTGCAGAGGCTCGGCGAAGGCGGGCGCTGCGCCGTGTACTGCGAGATCGGAGCGGGAGCGGATGTGCTTCATGCCGGCACTCCCGCCACTTCATTCACTGCCATCTCGTCGAGCCGCGCGGCGAGCTTGTCGGCATCGACCGCGAAGTCGACATCATCATCGCCGCGCAGCCCGCTCGCCTGCGCAGGCTGACCCGCGAGAAACCAGTACTGCGCGCCCGCGGCGTCGGCCAGCGAATAGAACAGATGCGGCGCGACGCGCGGCGACGGCAGCAGCTCGAGCACTTGCGTTCCGGGGCGGCAGAACGCGAGGTTCGCCAGGCCCGCGCCATGCGGGCCGACGACGGTGTGCGCGGAGGCTAACAGTTCCGCTTGCGCGCGAAAGCCCAACTCGCGCAGCCGGACGATCTCGAAGCCGCGCGATTTCAGCAGCGAAGCAATCGCGGCTTCGTTCGTCACGCGGCGCTTGCCGGCGTCGGAGCGCGAGATATAGATGCGGCGCCTCGCGTGCGGTGAAGAAGATTTTCCAAGGACGGTTTCGCGCAGGAACTGCGGCACCCACACGGGAACATCCAGGCCCGCGCAATACGCGGGGACCAAGAGGCAATCGGGTGCGAAGTGGCTATTCATGCACATCGGGATGCAGCGCTTTTCGTCGATGCCGAAGATCGAAAGCGATTCGCGCATTGCGGGCTCCATCGCTTCGGGCACGAAGATGCCGGCCAGCGAATCGAGCCGGTCGCGAAGCAGGCGAATGCGCGGCAGCGATTCGATCACCCAATGGAAATATGCGGACGACGACGGATAGCACAGCGTGGCGTACGTGCCGCGAAGCGGTTGCGGCCGCGGAAAACGCCGGCGGCGAAACACCGAATGACTGCCGCCGCCGCCGGGCGTATCGGCGTACGTGAATTCGGCGAAGACGCGGTTGTCGGGCGAGATGACGACACCGCCCGAGCCGAGCACGCGTGCGCCCTTGATCTGGAAGAGCGCGGTCGCGGGAATGTTGAAGTGGCGCTGTACATGCAACCCGGCGGCCAGTTCGCCGTGCGGCGCGGCCAGCGAGCGCGGCGCGGGCGCGTCAACTTCCCAACACGCTGCGGCGGGCTCGGCACCCTGGTGCTCGCGAACCCAATCACGCGCCGAATTGATGATCCCATGCGGCGAGCCCGGCATCAGCGCATACGGATGCCGAAGGGCATGGCGCAGGAAGCCGGGCAGGCTGTTCAACCGTGGGTCTCCTGCGCGGGTGCGGGCACCGGATAGAGCTCGGGCCTTGCCACCAGCGAATTGACGATGTTGCATGCGTGCGTGCACGCGCATGCGGTGATGCGCTTGCGCATCGCTTCGGCGGCGTCGCTGTACCACGCGGCCTGCAGGTCGTAGTCGAAGTCGGCGAGATTGCCGAAGGGCTTCGTGTTTTCGCAGTGCGCGACATTGCCGTTGGGATAGACCACGCCGTCGTCGCTGCCCGCATCGCACGGGATCATGCGGCGCTGGTTGTCCAGCGTATCGAGGATCACGTTGAACTTGCGCCAGTCGGTGTCGTTCGGGTAGGCGTAGCCGTATGCGCGCTTGACCTCGTAGATCTCCTCGATCTTGCGGCGCCACTCCGCGTTGCTCACGCCGAGCGTTGCTTCGTGGTCCTTCACGTCGAACGCCGATGCGGCCACGAGCGGCAGCTTGAACACATCGCCCGAGCCGCGCACGATCGAAAAGCCCAGCGGGATGCCGTCCTTCTGCGTGTCGTGCAGGAGGTCCACGCATTGGTCGAAGGTGTGGCGCGTGATGACCGCGAGCGCGCTGTAGTCGAGCCGGCCCGGAAAGCGATCTTGCAGCTTCTTCAGGAGCTTGAGCGATTCGATCGCACGCTGGTACGCCTTGTCGTGGCCGCGCACGGTGTTGTGCATCTCTTTCATGCCGTCGAGCGAAATCTGGAACCCGATGCGCTGCAGCCGCCCGCTTGCGATCGTTGCTTCCACCAGCGATTCGATGCGCTCCGGATAAAAGCCGTTCGTGCAGACGTTGATGTAGTCGGCCTTGCCCGAATCGGCGATGAGCAGCGCGGCGTCGTTGAGATCCTTGCGCAGCGTGACTTCGCCGCCCGTGAGGCACACGAACGTGGGCCGCGTGAGCGAACGCATGATCTTGTCCATCTGCTCGAGCGAGATTTCGACGGCCTTCTTGTTGAGCTCGAAGTGATAGAAGCAGTGTTCGCAATGCAGGTTGCACGTGTCCGTGAAGAAGATGAACAGGTTCTTCGGCGTGTGCCGCACGTTGCGGTTGCGCAGCCACTGCACGGGGTGCGTGGCGGCATGAATGGCGTTGTTGAGTGTCGGCATTGCGGTGTCCCTGGGTGGAGGCTACTTCATTCGTGCAAAGGCTGCGGCGGCACTGGCGCGCAGCGCGCCGCGCTGTGCGGCCAGCGAGCGCACCAGCAGCGCAAACTGGGGGTGGAAATCGCGGCAGCTCGCGGCAAACGCGCGCAGCAAATACTGGGCGGCCGCTGCGTATTGCGCGCGGCCCTGCGCCATGTAGGCGAATCCTTCAAGCATGCGCGCGCGGGCGCGCCAGCGCAAGCTGCTAAGGCCCGCGCCCGCCGGCGTGTCGAAGAAGCGGTCGAGAAAGCGGAACTGGTCGGCAAGGAAGGGACGCAAGTCCGCGACGAGGTTGTCGTCGGCGATCGTGCGCCACACAAGCGTTTCGCCCGTGCACGCAACGCCGCCGAGACGCGCAAGGCGCAAGTACCACTCCTTGTCGTGCACAACGCGCAGGCGCTCGTCGAGCAAGCCCGCGCGCGCGATCGCGTCGCGCTTGACCGCGACGCACGACATCGTGGTGATGAAGTTGTCGAGCAGCAAGTTGTGCGCGAGGCTGGGGTAAGCCGGGTTTGGGCGGCACGCCTGCACATAGCTCGTGGGTTGCGGCCCGTAGTTCAGCACCATATGCACGTCGCAGACGGCCATCACCGCACCGGGCGTGCGATCGAATGCAGCGGTGATGCTTGCGAGATAACCGGGCTCCCACCAGTCGTCGGAATCGAGGAACGCAACGACATCGCCGCTCGCGACCGCAAGCGCGGCGTTGCGCGCAGCAGCGGCGCCGCGATTCGACGCCAGCGCGATCAGCTTCACACCGGGGTGTGCACGCGCGATCCATTCGGCCGTGCCGTCGCCGGATGCGTCGTCGACCACGATCACTTCCGCGGGCGCAAGCGTCTGGCCGAGCGCTGATTCAATCGCGCGGCCCACCGTTTGCCGGCGCTTGTAGGTCGGGATGACGACGGAGATCATGTGCCCACCGCTTGCGTGCTTCGAGTGCGGCGCGTTGCGAGAGTGCGCCCCGCATTGATCGCCGGCAGCTCGATCGCGCGCCGCAGCGCCTGGCACAGCAGAAGCGTTGCAGCGAGTGCCAATGCGATGAGCGCGAGGCCGGCGGCGCCCTGCATCTTCGGCGCGCCGCCTTCCGCGAGGATGAATACCGCGCTGAGTACGCCGTAGTGAAACAGGTAGATGCCATAGGACGCCTGCCCCAGCCAGATGAGCCAGCCGCGCGAGAATAGCTTGGCGATCGTGTCTTTCGGTGCGGCAACGACGCAAAGCACAACGGATGAGAACGCTGCGGCGAAGAGTGCGTGGCTGTGCATGCTGCCCGGCTGCGGGTGGAACCACGCGCCCAGCGCGTATGCGGCCACCGCAGCCGCAACGATCCACCGGGTGTGCGCGCGAACCCAGTCATGCAACGCCGCGCCGTGCGGGCCGTGCGATGCGGCCGCGATCGCGACGCCGGCGAAGAGCGCGTCGCACCGGCAAAACGGAAGTGAGTAACTCGCGGGATACGGGAAAAAGCCGCGCGCTGCCACCGACGCCGCCGCAATCGCCAGCGCAGCCGCGGCAATGGCCCGGGTATCCAGGCGCCGCACGAGGAAGGGGATCAGCGCGTAGAACTGCACTTCGATCGCGAGCGACCAAGTGGCCGCCATGAGATCGCCGCCGTACCGGCCCGTGGAGGCGAGGAAGAAGTTCTGCGTGAACGTTGCGTACGCGTAGGCAGGGTAGTCGTCTGCTGTGAGGATCGATTGCGCGCCCGCGAGATTCAGCGCGGCCCATCCGGCCAGCAGCACGAGATACAGCGGAACAATGCGGAAAGCGCGGCGAATCGCGAAACCGGCGAAGTAACCGTCGCCATCGCGCGAATGCAGCAGGCTCGATGCGATGAAGTAGCCGGACAGCACGAAGAACAGGTCCACGCCCGACCACAGGTGAATGCCGAGGGCGCGCACGGCCGAAGAGAACGGACCGGTGTCCGCGCGAATGACCGGGTACACGATGTAGTGCAGCACAAGGATCGACAGGATGGCGACGCCACGCAGGCCGTCCAGCGCGGCGTCGCGGTGCTCATGGCTCTTCGATGCGGATGCTTGCGTCGTCATGTTTGCGTCCGCCATGCTTGCAGCACATCGCCGACCACGCGTTTGTCGAAGGCGAGCGACGGCGACAACATCACGCCGCGCAGCCATGCAGCTGCCTTGCTGCGTGCGGGAACGTGCGGCTCGCACAAGATCTCACCGACGAACGAATGGAGCTTTTCGATCAACAGCGCGCGAGCGTCCGGAGCCACGCCATGGCTGGGTGACCAGCGCGTCGCATCGGTCAGCACATGCAGGAAGGTAAGCATGTCGGCAGCGCGGTCCGCATGATTCCACGAATGGTCGTCATGCCGCCGCACGCGCGCAACCGGCGCTTGCGCTTGCGCGACGCCCACCGCATCGGCAAGGATCAGGCGCAGCCAGAGCGAAGTCTCTTCCGCGAAGCGCAGGCGCTCGTCGAAGCCGCCGAAGCGATCGAGCGATGCGCGGCGCAGCGTGATGCTGGGCATGTTCCAGCACGTCTGCTTGAAGAGCGCGGCGCGCAGCCAACCGTGGTCGGCAGGCGCAACCGTGGTGAGGTGGGCGGAGAATTTTTCGTCGAAGGGCGCGCGCATGTTCGAGAGCGTGCAAGGCTCGATGCAGCCCGCCATCGCGGGGCGAGCGTCGAGCCAATCCATCGCGGTGTCGAAGCGATTCGCAAGGAACACGTCGTCCGAATCGAGGAAAGCGATGAATTCGCCGCGCGATTGCGAGACGCCGAGATTGCGGCTGCGCGCGATGCCGCGATTCGCGCGCCCCGCATGCGTGAGCGCACGAACGCGGCGCGGTTCGCGCTGCATGTATTGCGCGACGATCGAAGGCGTCCCGTCGATGCTGCCGTCGTCGACGATGATGAGTTCCAGGTCCGCGCGGCCGGTCGCGAGCACCGATTCGATGGCGTCGCCCACGCACCAGTCGCGGTTGTAGACGGGCATCACGACGCTGATGCGCGGCGCGTTCACGGGCCCTTCCTCTCGAAGAAGATGTTGCCCCACCAATCGGGTTCAACGGCGACGGGCTGCCCGGCTTCATCCAGGCGATAGGGAGTGCCGTAGTCGAGCGCGGCCACCATGCGCTGCGCTTCGCTATTGGCGCCGGTTTCGATCATCACCAGACGCGGCTTGAAACGCGCGAGCGATTCGTGCGCGCCGCGCAGCACCGCCTGCTCGGCCTGTTCGACGTCGATCTTCACGAGATCCATGCGCTCGATGCGGCCCATGCGCACGAGCTCGTCGATGGACTTCGCTTCGACGGTGATGCGATGCGCTTCTTCGAGGTAGCCGTTGCGCTTGGCACTGTCGTGCAGCACCGTCGAGCCCAGGCCGCTCAGGTTGCCGCGCGGAAGATAGAACGTGACGTCGCGTTGCGTGCCGTCGGTGACCGCGTAAGGAAGGATGCGTGCATCGATCGACGGATTCATCGACGCCGTGCGCCGCAGCCTGCGCAGCACCGTCGGGTTGGCCTCGCACAGGTACACGACGGCGCCTTTACCGGCGCTGCGCGCGACGGCGAAGCCCCAGAAGCCGTGATTCGCCCCGATGTCGACGATGTGGTCGCCGGGCCGCGCGAGTTTGCGGCAGTGTTCGATCTCCGCCTGTTCGTAGATCGGCGCCACGCCTTCAAGGTGATGCCACAACATGTGGTCCTTGATGTCGCATGCGACCGTCACGCCGAGTGCATCGAGATGCAAGGTGCCTTCGGCCGACGGCGCCTGGTCGTAGTAGTGCTGCAGGTACGACTGCAAGCGGCGCAGCGGCTCGTTCGGCTTCGGCTGGAACAGGGGCAACAACTTGCGGTACATGCCGGTTGCGTGCAGGCATGCGCCCGCGGCGACACGCGCGTGATACTTGAGGCCGTCGAGCGCGCCGGATGTCATGTGCCGGCTCCCCCGAGGGCGTTCATCGTCCAGCGCTGGTCCAGCATGACGCGGCAGGGGTTGCGCAGCGACCCGGTGCCGTAGAAGTCGCCGTCCTCGACGTTGACTTCAAACGCGCCCGCGATGAAATCGGCGACCGTCTCCCTCGATGAGCAATAGAGGTTGCCGGTGTAGTAGCCGCCGCGGATGGGAAAGCGCGGCAACTCGCAGCGAAACACGCCGCGGCCTGCCGGCACGCGCAGGAAATCGCTGCCCGTGTCGGCGGTATTGCAGTTGGTGACGGCCTCGCCTTGCATGTCGCGCAGATCGAACGCGACGTACACATCTTCGAGATCGCATGCGGCTTCGTATGCCATGCACAGCGTGCCGCTGCGGCCGAGCACCAACGACGGAGACATTTCGCCAGCGGCGTTTTCAACCCAGCAGCTGGAAAAGCGCAAACGCCCGTCGCCGGTGCGATCGGTGCGATGCTCAAGCGGCTGCCCGCGTGCTTCCGCGCTGTCCGCAAGATGCGCTTCCACCGCGCGTTCGACCGGGCCGTCGAGCACTACGGCGCCGTTCTTCAGATAAAGCGCGCGGCTGCACAAGGCTTGCATCGCCGCCATGTTGTGGCTCACAAAAAGAACGGTGCGGCCCGCGAGCGTCACGTCGCGCATCTTGCCGAGGCAGCGTTTCTGGAACGATGCATCGCCAACCGCGAGCACTTCGTCGACGAGCAGGATGTCGGCATCGAGATGCGCAGCGACTGCGAAGGCCAGGCGCACATACATGCCGCTCGAATAGCGCTTGACCGGTGTGTCGACGAAGCGTTCGATCTCGGCGAACGCGACGATCGCATCGAACTGCCGCTCGATCTCCGTGCGGCGCATGCCGAGGATCGCGCCATTGAGGAAGATGTTCTCGCGACCGGTGAGTTCGGGGTGAAAGCCCGTGCCGACTTCCAGCAGGCTTGCCATGCGCCCGCGCATCTCGATGCGGCCGCGCGTCGGCGCGGTGATGCGGCTGAGCATCTTGAGCAGCGTGCTCTTGCCCGCGCCGTTGCGGCCGACGATGCCCACCACCTCGCCTTGGGCGACGTCGAAGCTCACGTCATCCAGCGCCCAGAACATCGGCGGAGGCTTCCGCTTGCCGCCGCTCAGCGCATTGGAGATCGCTTCATAAAGCGTGCCGGGGCCGAGCCATGCGACTTCGCCGACCCGATATTCCTTGGAGAGGTTGCGGACTTGAAGGGCGTGTGTCATGTCAGATCACGTCCGCAAAGCGGCGCTCCGCCTTTTCGAAATACGCGATGCCCACCGCAAGTGCCGCGAGCGAAATCACAGTGGAGAACGCCAGCGAAGGCCAGTCGAATGCACGGCCCAGGAAACATGCACGAAAGCCTTCGACAATGCCGGTGAGCGGATTCGCATACATCACCCACTGCCACTTCGGCGGCACGAGCGACAGCGGGTAGATCACCGGCGTTGCATACAGCCACAGCTGGATGAGAAAAGGCGTGATGTGCGTGAAGTCGCGATACGTGACCGTGAGCGCCGACAGCAACGTGCCGATGCCCAGCGCCGCCACCGCGCACAGCAAGACGAGAAACGGCGCAGCCAGCAAGTGCGACGTCCAGCCCATGCCGTACCAGGCCATCAACGCGAGCAGGATGGTCGTCGAGACGATGAGGTCGGCCAGCGGCGCGCCCGCGGACGACAACGGAATGATCAGCCGCGGGAAGTAGACCTTGCTGACCAGGTGCGACGACGCCAGCAGCGATTGCGACGCGGAGCCGACGACGCTCGAAAAGAAAGTCCACGGCAACAACCCCGCGTAGACGAAGACGGGATACGGCATGCCGTCCGAATCGATCTTTGCAAGCACGCCGAACAGCACCGTGAACACCACCATCGTGAGCAGCGGACGCACAATGGCCCATCCCGCGCCGAGCAGGCTTTGCTTGTAGCGGACCTTGATGTCGCGCGTGGCCAGCACCCAGAGCAGTTCGCGGTAGGCCCACAGTTCGTTCCAGTCGATCCGCGGCAAACGTCCGGGCGGCGTGATCACCGTGACATGCCCGTGGTCGAAGATCGCGTCGTCTTTCATCGTGTACTCATGTCCCGATCAGTTCGCGAAGAGCGCGCGGTGGGCTTCGAGCCAATCGGCCATGCGCGATACGCCATCGCGCACGCCGACTTGCGGCGACCAGCCGAGCTTGGCGCGCGCCTTCGCGACGTCGCAAACAAACACGGGCTGGTCGCCCGGGCGCCAATCTTCGAATTTCAACGGGATGCGCTTGCCCAGGCGTTCTTCGAGCATCGCGATGAGCTCGAGGAGCGACAGCGTGTTCGACGCGCCGCCGCCGATGTTGAATGCTTCGCCGCGAATGGCTTCCGCGTTTTCGGCTACGCGCTCGATGGCGCATTCGTATGCGCGGACCAGATCCTCGACGAACAACACATCGCGCACTTGGCGGCCGTCGCCGTAGATCGTGAGCGGCTTGCCTAGCATCGCGGCGATCGCGAACCACGCCACCCAGCCCTGGTCTTCGATGCCGAACTGGCGCGGGCCGTAGATACAGCTTTGCCGCATCGTCACCGTGCGCAGGCCGTAGATGCGGGCGTAGTCTTGCGTGTATTGGTCTCCTGCGCCCTTCGAGCAACCGTAAGGCGAATGGAATTCGAGCGGCTGCGTTTCGTCGACGCCCGCTGCAAGGCTCGCGTATTCGTAGCGGCCCGCGCGTTGCACGACTTCGATGTTCGCCATCTTGCCGTACACCTTGTTCGTCGACGCATTGATGAAGATCGTCTCCGGGCTTTGCTTGCGAACCGCTTCGAGGACGTTGAATGTGCCGAGCGCGTTGATCTCGAAGTCCGTGCGCGGATCGACAACGGACGTCGTGACTGCAACCTGTGCCGCCAGATGCAGCACGACATCGGGACGCACGCTGGCCACGATGCGTTCGAGCGCAGCCGCGTCGCGCACGTCGGCACGTTCGAAGCGAACGCCCGCATGCTGCTGCGTGAGCCAGCGCAAATTCTCTTCGGCGCCGCGCCGCGACAGGTTGTCAGCGATGACGACATTCCATCCGCGCCCGGCGAAGTAGCCGGCGCTGTTCGTGCCGATGAACCCGGCGCCGCCAGTGATGAGGATGGACTTCATGCGGGCTGCGCCGCCGCGGCGACGTGGGGAAACGTGGACGAAAAGGAGTCCCAGAAAATCTGCCGGGTTCGCGTCAACGAATAGCGGTCCACCACCAGCTGGCGCGCGCCGCGGGCGAGGTGGTCATGCAAGCCCGGATCGCCGATGGCTTTCATGATCTGCTTGGCGAGCGACGCGGGATCGGCGTCGGCCAGGAACCCGGTCTGGCCATCGATGACGAACTCTTCGGGGCCGCCGCAACGCGTCGCCACCACGGGCACGCCGCACGCCATTGCCTCCAGCGCCGCGATGCACAGGCCCTCCTGGTGCGACGGCACGATGAAGACGTCGAGGCACTGCAGATGCTGCGCGAGCTCATCGCGTTTCAACGGCGCGAGGAATTCAACATGCCCTTCGAGGCCGAGGGCCCGTACTTGTTCGTGCAATTGCGCTCCCGCGATGTCACCCATGATGCTTGCGTGGACGTCGTGTCCGTCGCTGCGAAGTCGCGCAACGGCGGCAAGCATCAAGCCGATGTTCTTGCGCGGATCGGTGAAGCGGCCGGCGAACCCGATCCGGCGCGGGACGCGCCGCGCCGGCTGCGGCACGAAGAGGTCGGTGTCGATTCCGCTCGGCAGCACGTCGCCGAATGAAGTGCCTTGCGCAATTTGCGACAGCTCGCGCCGCGTGTATTCGCTGAGCGGAAGCACTTGCCCCGAGCGCAGCAGCTTGCCTTCGAGCCAGCGGATGATCGGCCCGTTCACGACGCGGTCGAGCACCTTGCGCAGCGGATGGAAGTGCCGCACCCGGTCCTCGCGATCTCCGTGCCAGTCGGTTGCCACCCACGCGAGAAACGGCCTGCCGCATTGCCAGTACGGCGTGGCCGCGAGGATGTTGCCGGACACGGACAGGTGCGCGGAGCATCCGCCGATGAGTTCTCGCCAACGCGGCGTTGCCGCGTAGTGCGTGAATTCGAGTTCGGGAAGCCACGCGCCGATTGCATGAATCTCGTAGCCGCGATCGGTGTGCGCCTGCTGCCAGCCGACGCCTCGTTGCAAAAGCCGGAACGACGGAACGGAGAGCGCCGGCGTCACCGAATAGGGCGCGTAGTGCGCGATCACCGGTTCGAGCCCTCGTTTCTCGAGCGTGTCGATGACAAACCTCGTCATCGCATAGACGCCGCCCGAACGCGGCTCGAGCGTTGATACGAGCACGCGGGGCCGTGTCGCGTGCGCCGAGGGCTCGAGGCGCGCACGTTCGATCACCATGCGCGCCCACGGGCGCAGCCCGTGCCGCGAGCGGCCCGAGAGCGCGACCCAGTTGCGCACGGGTGTGTGAAACCCGGTCTTCGGGCGGTCGAGCCACGACTTGGGCAGCAGCGGCGCAACGGCCTGCGCCACTTCCGCTTTACTGAGCGAAGGGTGCGACACCACGTGAGGCATCGTGGCCTTGAGCAGCGTGAGGTCCACAAAAGGAACGCGAATTTCAAGCGAGTGCGCCATGCCGGCCCAATCGGCGTCGCGCAGCAGCTGGTTGCGCATGTAGAACGCCATCTCCAGCGCGGTGACCTGCAGCCGGTCGGATGCACGATGCGCCGGCATGCGCGACTCGTCGTCGAGGCGCACCAGCGGCGACAAGTCCTGCCAGCCCGCGCGTGCCATGTCGGGATCCATGAGGCCCGGAAGCTCCCACGGCATGAACAGGCCACGGCGCAGGAAATATGCGCCGCCGGTCGTGCCGCCGTATTCGAGCAGGCCCGCGTACTTGGGTGAGCCCCAATGTCGAACGATGGGGCTTGCAAGACGGCGCACGACATAGCCGGCGCCGGGGATACGCGACGGCCAGCGCATCGCGTTCCTGAGCGCAGGCACTTGCGCGAAGCTGGGGTACGAGCCGAGCAATTCGTCGCCTCCCACGCCGGAGATCGCCACCTTCATCCCCGCGGCGGCTGCCGCGCGCGCGACGAACCACGTGTTCACTCCGTCGATCGAAGGTTGGTCCATCGAAGCGAGGAACTGCGGAAGATTCTTGCCGAAGTCTCGTCCGGTGATGGTCGGCGCCGTGTGCGGAAATTGCAGGGCGCGCGCAAGCTCGCCGGCGCGTGTGCGTTCATCGTTTGAGCTGCCCGCGAATTCTTCGAAGCCGAGCGTGATCGAGTTCGGGCGCGAGCCGGCCTGGGTCATCGCATGCGCAAGCATCGCGGAGTCGAGTCCCGCAGATAGAAAGAGTCCGACAGGAACATCCGACACGAGGTGCGCACGCACGCTGCCCCTGATCGCGTCGGCGATCGCCGCGGCGGCATCGCTGCGATTACCGGCAGCGGGGTTGCTGCATGCGTCCGCGATGACGTCGCGCAATCTCCGGAACGGCTGCGGTTCACCGGCGCCCGATTCGCCCACGCGTAGCCAGTGGCCCGCGGGAAGGCATCGAATGCCGCGATAGAGGGTCCATGGCTCGGGCACGCTGCCCCACAAGAAGAATCCCGCATGTCCCGCAGGCTCCGGAGATGTATCGACCTTCGCCGACAAGAGCGCCTTGACTTGCGAAGCAGCCCGCAAGGTGCGGCCGTCATCGGCGTAGTAGAGCGGCTTGATGCCGAAAGCGTCGCGCGCCAGCAGCATCTCGCGCCGGCGCGCATCCCAGATGACAAATGCGAACATGCCGCGAAGCATCGTGAGCATAGCGGTGCCATGCACTTCGTAGAGGTGAAGGAGGACCTCGGTGTCGGAGTCGCTGCGGAAGATGCGGCCCGCCGCCGCGAGGCCGTCGCGCAGCTCGCGCCAGTTGTAGATTTCGCCGTTGAACGAGATGACCGCACTGCCGTCCGCGCTGGGCATCGGCTGTGCGGCGCGGTCCGTCAGATCGATGATGGCGAGGCGCCGATGGACAAGGCCGGCACGCCCGTCCGGCGAGAACCATTCTCCCTTTCCATCGGGGCCGCGCGCGGCCATGTGATCGCGGACAGCGAGCAGTTCGTCGCGGTCCACGGCTGCTGCCGCGCCCGCATACGCATACGCCGCCGCGATGCCGCACACGTCAGCCCCCTTTCAGGAGGCCGTCGAAGTACTCGATGGTCTTCCCGAGGCCTTCGTCGAGCTGCACCTTCGGTTCCCAGCCGAGCAGCTCGCGTGCGCGAGTGATGTCGGGCTTGCGTTGAAGCGGGTCGTCCTGCGGCAGTGGGTGCTTCACGATCTGCGATCGCGATCCCGTGAGGGCAATCACCTTTTGCGCGAGCTCGAGGATCGTGAATTCGTGCGGGTTGCCGAGATTCACCGGACCCGGCACGCCGGCCTGGGTGTCCATGAATCGCAGGAAGCCTTCGACGAGATCGTCGACGTAACAGAACGAGCGCGTCTGCGTGCCTTCGCCATAGATCGTGATGGGCTCGTTCTTCAATGCCTGCACGATGAAGTTGGAGACGACGCGGCCGTCGTTGGGATGCATGCGGGGGCCGTATGTGTTGAAGATTCGCGCGACCTTGATGTCCAGGCCGTGCTGCCGGTGGTAGTCGAAGAACAGTGTTTCGGCGCAGCGTTTACCCTCGTCGTAGCACGAGCGCACGCCGATCGGATTGACGTTGCCCCAATAGTCCTCGCGCTGCGGATGGACGTTGGGGTCGCCGTACACCTCGCTGGTCGATGCCTGGAAGATGCGGGCGCGAAGGCGTTTCGCAAGCCCGAGCATGTTGATCGCGCCGTGCACACTGGTCTTGGTGGTCTGCACGGGATCGTGCTGGTAATGCACGGGGCTCGCGGGACAGGCGAGGTTGTAGATCTGGTCGGCCTCGATATAGAGCGGGAACGTGACGTCGTGGCGCAGGAATTCGAAGGCCGGGTGCCCGATGACGTGAGCCACATTGCGCTTGCTGCCGGTGAACAGGTTGTCCGCGCATACGACCTCGTCGCCCCGCGCCAGCAGCCGGTCGATGAGGTGCGAACCGAGGAACCCGGCTCCGCCGGTGACAAGGATTCGTTTCTGGGGGTTGTATTGACGCATTGTTCAATGTCCGGGCGCGGGCTGCCCGGTCAGGCGGGCACTCAGGCGGCCTTCAGTGCCGGGGATTGTGCGAGGAAATCGGCATAAGCGAGTGCAAGGCCTTGTCGCAGGTCGACAAGCGGCTTCCACCCGAGTGAAAGCAAGCGGCCTGTATCGATGAGCTTGCGCGGACTTCCGTCGGGCTTGGTCGAATCGAAAGCGATTTGCCCTTCGTACCCGATGACTTGCGCGACCGTTTGCGCAAGCTGCGCGATGCTCACGTCGGAGCCGTAGCCGACATTCAGGAGCTGGCGCATCGGCGCGGTATTGACGTCCCACAGTGCCTTGTCCAGGTTCATCACATGGACGCACGCCGATGCCATGTCGTCGACGAAAAGGAATTCGCGCTTCGGCCTGCCGGTGCCCCAGACCGCGACGCTGTTCGCGCCCGCGATCTTCGCTTCGTGGAACCGGCGGATCATTGCGGGCACGACGTGGCTGTTCTCGGGGTGGTAGTTGTCGCCGGGCCCGTAGAGATTGGTAGGCATGACGCTGCGATAGTCCGTGCCGTATTGGCGGTTGTAGCTCTCGCACATCTTGATGCCCGCGATTTTCGCGACGGCATACGGCTCGTTGGTGGGCTCGAGCGCGCCGGTGAGCAACGCATCCTCGGGCATCGGCTGCGGTGCAAGGCGCGGGTAAATGCAGCTCGATCCGAGAAACAGCAAGCGTTTCACGCCGTGCAGGTACGCGGCATGAATGACATTCGCCTGCACCATCAGGTTGCTGTAGATGAACTCCGCCGGGTACGTGTTGTTCGCATGGATGCCGCCGACGCGCGCGGCAGCGAGGTAGACCTCATCGGGCCGCTCCTTTGCGAAAAGGTCCATGACCGCGCGCTGGTTTGTGAGGTCGCACTCGGAGCGTGTACGCAACACGAACCGGCTATGGCCTTGCGCACGCAAGCCGCGCAGCAAGGCGCTTCCCACCATGCCCCGGTGGCCGGCAATGAAAATCTTGTGTGCGGAGTTCATGGTCGTGCGAGCCGACGATAGAACCAATGGTAGAGCAGAAGGCAGCCCAGGGCACTCAGCACCAAGGCTGGCGTGTCACCGTGGAACGTAACGCCTGCCAAAGCCGGGATTGCAGCACATATCCACATCACCACCGAAACTGCCGCGTTCTGGAATGTCGGGTTGACGCCACGCAAACGGCGCTGCACGACGCGCATGGCGACCAGTGAATGCAGGTGGGCGCGGTCGGCCTGTCCCGGCGACTGCATCTGGAAACAGCGTCTCGCAATGCTATAGAGCGCCTCAAGGACCGGGTAGCCACAGATGAGGAGACTTGCCCAGGGCGACACGGAAGGGTTGCGCATCGGCAGAAGGACCGCGATCCATGCAAGCGCGAAGCCTGCAAGGTACGCGCCGCCATCGCCGAGGAACAACTTGCCCCACGGAAAGTTGACCAGCCAGAACCCCATGAGCGCCGCGGCAATCACGCCACCCGCCAGGGCCAATGAATTGTCGCCGGCGGCTGCCGCGACGGCCGACAACGCCAGGAGGCAAAGCGTCGTCGTGCCGCTGGCGAGTCCGTTGAAGCCGTCGATCATGTTCACGGCATTTGCGAGGCCGGCCACGGCGAATGCAGTGAACACGAAAGCGAAGGGTGCTGCTGCAAGGATCGGGTCGACCAGCCCGATGTCGAGGTGGTTGAGCGTCGTCCCGCCGATCCAGCATGCGAGGCAGCCGCTTGCGATCGTTGCAATAAAGCGTGCGCGAACCCCGACGACCTTCGTGATGTCTTCGAGCAGGCCGGCTGCGAGCGCCGGAAGGCCCGCCAGCAAGACTGTCGCCAGAACATGCGCGGCATCCGGATCACGAACCCACGGCATCGCAAGCAGCAGCGCCACATAAACGGCAAGGCCGCCGATGCGGGGCGTGGGCCGGGCATGGAAGGACTGGACCGAGCCCGGTGTGTCCATCGTGAATCGGCCATGGTGAGTGGCTGTCAGCACGAGGCCGGCGGCCAGGGCCAGCGAGATGACTGCGGTTGCGGCGAGGGTGGAGTTGACGGAGTTCAAGGGGTGCAAAGGAAGCGAGCAAGCTCGCCTCTGTGTTTGCAACACTCTATTACAAATTCAGCCGCCGAGCAATGACCCAGTCCGGAAGAGGCTCGGTTTTCAGAGGGAAATCGTGCAAAAGTCGCACGAAACAGCCATGTAACAAGACGCAAGAAATGGGGTGTCGGAGTCGATTCAGCGAAAAGTGAGCAGGTCGGCGGCGCTTGCCGCCCCCAGGCGCTCGCCGAAACTACGCAAAGGTCAGCAAGCCCTTGCCGCTCAGTTCCTGCACCAGCCGATCGAGATCCTGGTCGAGAGTCGACTCGTCGACTTCGTATTCTTCAAGGAGCGCGTCACGGGAAGCCTTCAGGGATTTCCCCTCGGCCAGCAATTGCCAGAATCGCGCGCCAACGGCTTCGAGGCCGAAGTACGTCCCGCTGGCCAGGTCGAGGATCACGGTCTCGTTTCCCAGATGCCTGGCCATGACACTGGGAGGAATCTTTGTGGTGCGGTCCAGGTTCATTGCTTGCGGTCACGCCCAAGGTGGTTTTGGATAGCCTCGCGTACGGCAGGCAAATCAGTGTAGCGTCGAGGATACCGAAGCCGATGGTGGATGGGCTCGTTCGCGAGTTTCGCGATTTCGCCGAAATGTTGCGCAAGCAAATCTTGCTCCGACATATCCAGCAAGAAGGAGTGGCGAACGATTTCGATCAGCGCGGCCGCGCCGTCGAGTGGATCCAGTTGCACTCCTTCGTGCGTGGGGTCTCCCAGGAACATCAGCGCGCCCAGCGCTAGCGGCGTGTCCCGAAAGGGCAGGCCCGGTCCCGCGAGGAACCGGACCTTGTCGGCAAAGGCCAAGTCAGGCGCTGTCGACGCGCGAATCCCGAGGGCGGCTTCGCTGTCCGGATTCAAGCGAATCGACGGGTGGCTGGGGCCGGCGCACGGGCGCTCGCCGCTCCATCGCAATTCGAGGCAGTCGTCGCTGAGGAACGGGAAGCCCGCGACCGCGAAGCTCGCTGCGAGCGTGGATTTACCAAGGCCGGAAGCACCGGCGAATGCAACGGCCCGACCGCCGACGGCGACAGCACTTGCGTGCAGCACGAAGCGCCCTTGCCGGCTCAGAGCGAGAGGTTTCACCTGGTTGAGGAAGAGGTGGTCGATTGCCGACGACCTTACGCGTAGCGCCGGAAGTGCAATGACCTGCGTGCCGTCGCATGTCACTTCGAAATCCGAAATCGATGGAAAGCGCAGCAGGTAGCCGCCATCGATCCGGTAGAAAGCCGCCCAGGTGGACCCGTCCGGCAGCAACCACTGATGAAACGGCGTATCCGCAATCTGGGGCAGGCGCCTCGCCGGCTCGCGGCGGAACTGCACGTCTTCGAGACTCACGGCTGTCAGTGCAGAGCCGCTGCGCCGGCCACACCCTGGAGGACCGCGAATTGCTCGCCGATGTCCGCGCGGTCGTTGAGCGGCGCGCCTTCCCATTCGACCCATGCATGGGCCTCGACGCATCCACGGTCCGCGCGCACGCCAATTCGTAGTGTCCCGTGGCCACGAAGCAAGTGCATCAGAACAAAGGAGCGCACGAGGCACGTCGCACCGACGGGCGAATGACGCGCTGCCGCGTTAACGGCCCATGCAAGGCGGCGCGCGCACCCGGTGTCCTGCGGCGAGCCCCGCCGCGTAGCTTGCAAAAGCACCGGAAAATCAAGACTGCGCCGCAGCGCCAGGCATGCTGAGCACAACGGGAGCATGAGAGCCGCGCGCAAGACCGCGCTTCGATCCTCACGCGTCAATGCGCAAAATCTGCGAAGTCGCGAAGCGAAGCGGCGCAGCACCTGTTCAATGCAGGCGAATGCCCAGCATCGCGTAATCGACTGTCATGTGGCCAAGCGCATGGGTGCCCACGGCTTGCGGCAGCACCTGTTCGACTTCGTCCGCCATCACACCAAAACGGCGGCCGTGCCCGAGCGCGTCGCGCAGTTGCGGCAAATACTCGAACAGATAAAGGCCGATCCCAAGCGGGTGTGTGCCGATGCGCACAATGCTTTGCTTGACGCGCCGGTCGCTGCTGCAGGCAGTGCCGGAAAAGCTGCCGATCACATCAGGAGTCTGCGACGACCTGCTGGGGCCCTGGCCACGCGTAAGCGTCTCCACGGTCCCATAGACCTTCAAGGCCGGTACGGCGTACGGCTGCTTCGGCTGTCCGGCCGCGCTTGTGACGTTGGGCGTCGAGGCGGAGGGCTTGGGGTTCTCGGGCATCGATGCATCCTAGCAAATCTGCGCTGGGTCGGGAAAACCACGCTCGGAGGCAAGGGCGTCAATGCCGAGGAGTGCCCACATCAAGCCTGCTTCCTCGCGCGACAAGGATTCACCAGCATTCGCGAGCTTTTCGCCGAAGCCTTGCGCGACCCACGCGGCTGCGCGAGGCATGATTCGCATCGAGACTTCGTGCCGCACCGAGGCTTCGTAGCGCTCGAACAGTCCCGTGAAGCTTGCCTTGTCGCTGCGTTCCAGGACAACGCCGGGCAGGAATCCAGACATTGCCTGCCGGTGAATCCACTTGTTCTGCAAGCCACGCCGTTTCAGCCGCTGGGGAATGGCGACGCAAGTTTCGATCATGGGCCGGCTCCAAAACGGCGACCGCATCTCCATGCCCATTGTGGCAAGGAGTAACTCCAGCGCTTCGAGTCCTTCGAAGCGTCGCGCGAGCAAGCGCGAGTGATATCGGGCCACGTTGCCAGGCAATACCGGTGCCTTCCGTACCTGAAGGCGTGACTCCACGAGCTTGCGAGCCGGTGCTGCGAGCAGCGACAGATCCGCGGCGGGCGGCGTGAAGTCAAGCCGCGGCAGGAGCGCGGGAACCAGCCCCCATCGGGTACCCCTCCAAAGAGCCCTGGCCAACCCGGCGTCACGGATGTCGTCTACAAAAATCTCGATCACTGTGCGCAGATCGAACGCACGAATCGCGTCGGGATGATTCGGGTAGCCCCCGAGCCACTCGTCACCACCGAGGCCGTTGATTGCGACACGGCAGCCCCGCTCCGACGCACGGGCAGCCGCGCCGCGGCAAATCGCGCCGTTCAGCGGCGCAGGGATTTCGCGAAAGCGCAATGCCTCGCCGGCATATTCATCCAGTGCCGGCATATGAGCATCGACCTCGTGCACGCGCCGGCCGACGTGCACGGCCATTGCTTGCGCATATGCGCGCTCATCGGAGCGCTCATCGCCAGGAAGATGCAGGTGAAAGCCCACGATGTCCGGCGCCTGGAGCGATCCGTCGCGCAGGAGGCGATCGCCCAGCGCGAACAATGCGGAAGAGTCCAGGCCGCCGCTGACATCGAATGCAAGCGGAAATGGAGAACGGGACGCCCGCCGCACGCTTTCGGCCAACGCTTGCCGGTAACAATCCACATAGTCGGCATCGCTCTTGCACGGCAGGCGCGCGTCGAAGTCCGGGCGCCAATAGCGACGGGTCGAGAGGCCGGCCGCATCGACACTCAGGGAATGCGCCGGGAGCAGGCGCAGCACGGAGCTCCAGCAGGTTTCCTCGAGGGAATGGAAATCCAGCCCGAGGAATTCCGCGACAACGCCTGCATTGAGTTTTTCCGTGACGATGCCGCTCGCGAAGATCGCTTGCACGTCGGTCGCAAAGACGAATCGCTTGCGATCGAAGGAATAAAAAAAGCGCCGCATCCCGACGGCGTCTCTCGCGCAGAAGGCCCTGCGTCGCCGCGCATCCCAGACGACGAACGCGAAGTCGCCTTCGAGCCGCTGCGCGCATTGCTCACCCCAGCGCTTGTAGCTGCGCAGGACCAGATCCGAGTCACTCGCCTCGCCCCCGTCCTCGTGCCGCTCACCGCGATGCACCGGCAACTCGCGCAGCAGTTCGTCGCGGTTGTCGATCCTTCCATCGCAAACCAGGATCAGGCCGGCATCGTCATCCACAACGGGCTGAACTTCGCGAACCGATTCGCGTGTCGTCGCGAGCTGGCAGTGGGCAAGCGCGACGCTTCCAGCGGCCCAGTGGCGGATCCCATCGGGCCCGCGATAGGCCATTGAATCCGTCATGGCGCGAAGAGCCGCCGCGTCGGCGGGAGCCCCGTCGAAATGGATGATGCCTGCTATGCCGCTCACACGATGAATATACGTGCAGGGCGACGGCTCATGCCGCGCTTATCATCCCGGCATGGAACAAGGCGTGCAGGCGGGATCGCAGCAGGTGCGAACCGGCGCCGTGCCGGATGATGAGGACACCGTGAGGGCCCTCGGCCATGCAGCGATGCAGGCGCCCGACGACCCTCGCGTTTCCCGCGACCTGGCGCAAGGCCTGTGCGGCTTGCGGCTGCACAAGTTCGGCTTGTTGCAGTTCGATCATGCAGTGGCGCTGGCACCGGACGACCCCATGACATATGTGGGGCGAGGCCGCGCCCTGGCGCAGCTGGGCGAGCTGGATTCCGCCTTGGCCGACCTGAGGCGGGCCGTTGCGCTCGCCCCCGGCCTGCCGGCGGCGCATGCCGAGCTGGGCTCGATTCTTTCTCGCTTGGGCAACCTCGACGAAGCGATGCGATCGCTGGATGCGGCGATCAGGCTCGACCCGGGCCACGCACGCGCGCACGAAACGCGGTCCGTGATCCTGTTGGCCGACGGCCGTTTCGAGGAGGGATGGCCGGAGTACGAATGGCGCGGGCGAGGCACGCGCAAGTCCGACAGCGGGACTTTGCGCCCATGGTGGACGGGCGGCCGCGGCAAACGCCTGCTGGTCAACAAGGAACAGGCGCCGGGAGAGCAAATCCTGTTCGGGGCCTTGTTGCCCGAACTTGCCGAGTTGACAGCGACGTTCACGATGCAACTCGACGGGCGGTTGATGCGGCTCTTCGAGCGCTCGATGCCGCAGATGCAATTCGTCGACAAAGAGCTGGAGCTTTCGGCCGGCGACTATGACGAACAGATCTCGGTTGGGAGCCTGGGCGCGTACTTCCGGCCCGACATCGCGTCGTTCTCGCGAACGAAGACCGGCTATCTCACTCCGGATCCGGTCCGCGTTCGCGAGTTGCGTGCGCGTCTGCATGCCGGAGGCAAGAAGGTTTGCGGCGTGTCCTGGCGCAGCTTGAGTTTCTTGCTGGCGGATCACAAGAGCCTGGCGCTCGACGATCTCGTCCCGTTGATTCGCACGCCGGGTTTTGACTTCATCGACGTGCAATACGGCAACACCGTGGAGGAGCGCGCGCGCCTGCTCTCCACGCACGGCGTGCACATGAGCAAGCTGGAAGACATCGATCCCCTGAGGGACCTGGACGGTCTCGCGGCGCTGATCGCCGCCTGCGACGTGGTCGTGACTTCGAGCAGCACGACGGCGCATCTCGCGGGTGCAGTGGGCAAGCCGACGCTGCTGCTCTCGCCTTGCGGGCGGCAGATCATCTGGTACTGGGTCGCGCGCGAAGGGCGCAGCCTGTGGTACCCGCAGGTTCGGGTGCTGACGCAAGATCGTCCCGGCGACTGGCGCAAATGCGTCACCGATGCGCGTGCGATGCTGGAGGCGTGGCCGTGGACGGATTGATCACGCTCGTCGTGGGTTTCGACCAGCGCGAGGCCGTGGCGTATCACACGTTCTGCCAGAGCGTGCTCGACCGCGCGACGCGGCCCGTGCGCTTCGTTCCTCTCGCGAGAAACGCGCTTCATGGTTATCGCGAAACACATACCGACGGAAGCAACGCGTTTGTGTATTCGCGTTTCCTCACGCCGTACCTGAACGGATTTTCCGGATGGGCGATCTACGCCGACGGCGACATGGTGTGCCGCGCCGACATCAATGAGCTTTGGAGCCTGCGCGACGAATCGAAGGCCGTGCTCGTATGCAAGCACGACTACAAGACGCGCGCGGGAGTGAAGTATCTCGGCAATGCCAATGTCGACTACCCGCGCAAGAACTGGTCGAGCCTCATCCTCTGGAATTGCGCGCATCGCGCGAACCGCATCCTCACGCCCGAATTCGTGGAGGGTGCGACCGGCCCGTTCCTGCATCGCCTGTCGTGGCTCGCCAACGAGGATGTGGGCACCTTGCCGCTCGAGTGGAATTGGCTTTCGATCGAATACCCGCCGAACGAAAATGCCAAGCTCGTTCACTTCACTTTGGGCACACCTTGCTTTCGCGACTATGCGGATTCGCCAATGGCGAAAGAATGGTTCGAAGCGCTCGGCCGTT
>Ga0265314_10000886_pt1 | contig 35699 bp, 28 predicted proteins | sample 4126metaG_FD_203106 | JGI IMG/M metagenome (GOLD analysis project Ga0265314, IMG submission 203106) | Rhizosphere microbial communities from Carex aquatilis grown in University of Washington, Seatle, WA, United States - 4-1-26 metaG | ecosystem: Host-associated > Plants > Roots > Rhizosphere >...
AGGAGCTCCACGCGACAAGCCCCTTCCGTCCCGGACCGCTGGGTCCCCCCCTTCCACGTCACCCGGCAGCTCCCTTCGCTTCGCCGACAATGAGAGCGCGATCGTTTCGGGCCCACTCCGATCCGGAATCTCGCCGACGTCGCAGTAGAGACGAGCGCGGGCTCAATGTCGGCGAAGCGGAGGGAGCTGTGCGGGTGACGTGGAGGGGGGGGCCCCCGACGAGGTGGGACGGGTTGGGCTCGTCGCGTGGAGCTCCTCCAAGAAGGTTGCCGTGGTCTAGGCCATACAACGCGGCCCCGACCCGGCCCACCTCGGCGGGGAGGACCCCGCAGCGGCAGGACCCGCACAGCTTCCGTAGCGCCGCATCGCTTTGATCCCGCTTCGATCGACGCCGAAATGTGACGAATCGTAGAGCAGCAGAGGCCTAGCGGCGCGTCCACGCTGGTGGGGCCGCGCGCTGCCGTCGCGCGACGATCATGAACAGCACGCCCGACAGGAAAAAGGCGATCACCGCCGCCTGCAACCCGATCGGCACCGACGAGCGATCGGCAATCCACCCGACCACCGACGCCGCGGGGGTGTTACCGAGTAGCTGCAGCCAGAACATGAAGACCGCCTGGAGCGTCGCCGCCAGTTGCGGCGGCCCGAGCTCGTCGACGATCGCCGCGGCCGGGCCGTTGTACACCGAGAGCAGGAACACGGTGATCGTGGTCAGCACCATGAACGGCGGATGCGAGGTCACCATCAACGTCAGCGCGGCCAGCGGCGCCGCCGCCAGCATCGAGACGCCGATCGTCAGCGAGTGCCCGCCCGGACGTCTGCGCGTGATCGCATCGCCGACGTAGCCGCCTGCGACTACGCCGCCCGCGCCGGCGATCAGGCCCACCGTGCCCATGAAGACGCTGCCGATGGTCTCGGAGAAGTGCCGTTCCTCCACGATCAGGTAGCGTGCCCAGAAGATGAGGCCGTTGGCTCCGAACGCCGCGAGCGTCCCGCCGGCCAGCGCCATCAAGTAGGTCGGCGACAGAACATACGCCCGGGCCGGCTGCGCGCGCGCCCGGGCGATGCGCGGCGGCGCTGCGATGAAGGCCGCGGACGTCGCCAGCAAGACCGCCGGCGCGCCCGCGATCCAGAACACGCCGCGCCAGCCGACGACCGGCGCGAGCACGCCGCCCAGCACCAGCCCGCTGGTCCCGCCGAACGCCATGCCCAGGTTGTAGATGCCCAGCGCGCGCCCGCGGCGCGACGGCGGGGCGTCGGCGCAAAGCAGAGCGTTGGCGCTCGGGCCATAGGCGCCCTCACCGACGCCGACCAGCGCGCGGCAGACCAGCAGTGACGCGAACGATCCCGACAGCGCCGAGCCGATCGTCGCGGCAGCCCAGACCAGGATGCCGGTGAAGATCACTCTTCGCGGACCGATGCGGTCGGTCACCGGGCCCGAGATCAGCGATGCGAACGAGAACACCACCAGGTTCACCGCCGCCAGCCATCCCAGCTGGAACTTCGACAGCCCGAACGAAGTGCCGATCAGCGGCGACATCCCGTAGACCACCTGGCGGTCGAGGTAGTTGAAGTAGTTGATCAGCGTCAACAGCGGCAGCGGGCGGATCCCGCCGGCTGCCGTGACGGGAAGTGTGGGTTTGATCGGCGCTGGTGCCGGAGCAGAGGCCATCACGCGCTCATTAATGCAGAGCTCGGAAGATCGGCAAACGCTGATTCGAGCGCCGCGCCGATCGCGCGCGCACTTTTGCGCGCCCGTCACCGCTGGCACATGTCTGTCACCAACGTCATCTCGTTGTCACCATCGCGCGGTCCGTCGCTGAAACGGTGAGAGCGCCGGTTCGCAAAGACAACGCGCGTGCGATCCACAAATGTCGTCGAAGCAACGCGGAGAGTTCACGCAAACGAGACGAGAGCGTGAATTCGCTCGTCTAGCATCCAGATCGTTCGTGAACCCTTGCGGGGACGTGCCAATGAACTTGATCGATGTGTCCAGCTCGTCGTTGCGGTCTCCTCTCGCGCCCTGGTCGGCGCTGCCCGAGCCGGAGCCGGCGCTCCGGCGCCTGGTCCTGGTGACCGACGCGTGGAAGCCGCAGACCAATGGTGTCGTCAACACGCTCGTGCGTCTGGTCGAGCACCTGGAAGGGCAGGGGGTCGAGGTGCTGGTGATCGCGCCCGATTCGCATCGCACGCTTCCGCTGCCGTCGTACCCGGAGATCCGCGTCGCCTACGACCCGTGGCGCGCGATCCCGCGCATCCAGGCGTTCAAGCCTGACGCGATTCACGTCGCGACCGAAGGGCCCCTCGGCTTCTGGACGGTGGGCTGGCTGCGCCGCCAGGGCCTGCGTTTCACCACCAGCTTCCACACGCGCTACGCCGAGTACCTGAGCGCGCGCGTTCCGGTCGTGCCGCTGGAGTGGGGCTATCAGGTGGTCCGCTGGTTCCACGAGCGCGCCCATCACACGCTGGTCAGCTCGAAGACGCTGCTCGAGGAGCTGCGCGAGCGGCGCGTGGCGCGCAAGCTCGTGCACTGGCCACGCGGCGTCGACGCGAACCTGTTCCACCCCGACCGCAAGCGCCGAGACGTCTACCAGCTGCCGCGACCCATCTGGCTCTACGTCGGCCGCGTCGCCGTCGAGAAGACGCTCGACGACTTTCTCAAGCTGCCGCTCGAGGGCACCAAGGTCGTCGTCGGCGACGGTCCGTCGCGCGCCGAGCTCGAGGCGAAATACCCTGACGTGGTCTGGCGCGGCTACCGCTACAAGGAAGACCTGGCGGCGCACTTCGCCAGCGCCGACTGCTTCGTCTTCCCATCGCGCACCGAGACCTTCGGCAACGTGCTGCTCGAGGCGATGGCGTCCGGCATCCCGGTCGCGTCGGTGCCGGCGCCCGGGCCGATCGATCTGGTCGAGGAGGGCGTCAACGGCGCCATCGACGACCAGCTGATGCGCGCCTGCTTGCGGGCGTTGCGGTGCTCCCACGAGAAGGCGCGCGCCAGCATCCTTGGCCGCACGCTGCGCGCCGGGCACGAGGTCTTCCGCGCGCACCTGGTACCGATGCGGCCGGAGGCCGGCGTCCGCTTCGCGACGGATGATGGCACCGGCGTCGATCTCGGGCTCGCCGGCGCGGCGGCGGCGCTCTGACGCCGAGGGCGTCGTCCCGACTGTTATCGCGACTTCGGGAGCCGGAGCAACGGTTGGCCGACCTGGATCACCTGCCCATCGGTGATGCCCTCGCACAGCGCGAAACCCTTGGGAGCGAACACGACGATGGTCGAGCCGAGCTCGAACCAGCCGAGCTCTTCACCCTTGCGGAAGCGTGCGTCGCACTCGATGACGTTCGGTCCGCGATGCTTGAGGTGCAGCAGCACGTTCAGGAAGTGCAGCCGGATGCTGGCGACCAGGATCGACGCGACCGGCACCAGCGTGATCAGGTGGTTGCCGGCGTCGAGCCGCGTGCGCAGCACGACGCGCTCGTTCTTGCAGAACAGGCGCTCGACGCGCTTGAGCGCGATCGGGTTCGTGTTCCACGTGTCGCCCGAGACGTAGGTCGCGCGTTCGACGCGCCCGTCGTGCGGGGCGTGGAATCGGTGGTACATGCTGGACGTGAGGCGCAAGGTGACGTATTGACCCCCGCGATAGTGTTGAACCAGCTCTGGATCGATGAGGAGATCTTGCACCGCGTAGGGGAAGCCTTTCGCCTGGATGACTTCGGTCCCGGCGATGTCGCCGCAGGCGCCGACGATCGCGTCGCACGGGCTGACCATCACCGCCGGGTCGAGGTCGAACGCGCGCGCGCCCGGTTTCAGCTCGCGGATGAAGCAGTCGTGCAAGCTGGTGAAGTCGGTCTTGGCCGCTTCTTCCAGGTCGGGATCGGCGAACAAACGCCAGACCCCGATCGAGAGATCGCGGATGATCGGGTTCTCGATCTTGCTGAACCAACCCATGAACTGGGTGGTCAGCTGGCGCGGGATGCGGTTGGTGAGCAGAAAATTGAGATCTTCCTGCGTGGCGACCTGGGCGAGGACCGAGCGAAGGTTCATGGCAACGTTCATGGGATGACGAGACTCCTGTTTGCGATCAAAAGCGGAAGAGCAAGAGCAAGAGCAAGACGAAGAGGAAGAGGAAGAAGACGATGAGCTGGCCAGTGTACATTGCCGGGGCCGCGGCGCTCGCGGGCGCGCTGCCCAAGTTGAAAGCCCGTCTCGAGCTGTCGAAGGCGAAGCACCCGTCGTTGCGCGGACACTCGCGCATGGGGCGCTTCGTCGCGACGCTGGTGCCGTTCTACGAATATGACGAGACACAGCTGTTTCGCTCCGACGACGCGCCCGAGGAGGTCGCCGACCAGCGCCACGCCGGTTTCATGCAGCTCGCGGCGCTGTACCGCGACCGCTTCCCCAAGACCGTGGCGGTCACCGACGACGCGAAGGAGTCGATCTCCGACTTGCAGTTCACGGCCGCCTACCGCGTTCCGTTCCAGTACAGCCGCTACATACGGCAGCACCTGCGCGCCGGCTCGTTCGTGGCGTCGTCGTCGGGCGTGCGCGTCACCGATCTCGACGGAAACAGCCTGTACGACTTGACCGGCTCGTACGGCGTCAACGTCTTCGGCTACGACTTTTACAAGGAATGCATCGACCGCGGCGCCGAGCGCGTGCGCGCGCTGGGTCCGGTGCTCGGTTCGTTTCACCCCGTGGTGGCGGGGAACGCGAAACGGCTGTGCGAGATCTCGGGGCTCGACGAGGTGTCGTTCCACATGTCGGGCACCGAAGCGGTGATGCAGGCGGTTCGCCTGGCGCGCTACCACACGCGGCGCACGCACCTGGTGCGCTTCTGCGGCGCTTATCACGGCTGGTGGGGCGACGTGCAGCCCGGCGTGGGCAATCCCTCGCGGCAGCGTGAGACGTACACGCTCAAGGAGATGGATGACGACACGCTGCGCGTGTTGCGCAAGCGCAAGGACATCGCCTGCGTGCTGGTCAACCCGCTGCAGGCCCTGCACCCCAACGCCAACGCGCCCACCGACTCGACGCTGTTGGATAGCGGTCGCGCCGCCGGCTACGATCGCCAGCGCTACACCGAGTGGCTCGAGGAGCTGCGCAAGGTGTGCACCGAGCGCGGCATCGTGCTGATCTTCGACGAGGTGTTCGTCGGCTTCCGCCTGGCGCCCGGCGGCGCGCAGGAGTACTTCGGCGTGAAGGCCGACATGGTCACCTACGGCAAGACCCTGGGCGGGGGCCTGCCGATCGGCGCGCTGTGCGGCAAGCAAGAGCTGATGCGCCGGTTCCGCGACGACCGGCCCGCCGACATCTGCTTCGCGCGCGGCACCTTCAACTCGCACCCCTACGTCATGGCGGCGATGCAAGAGTTCCTGCAGCGCATCGAGACGCCGGAGATCCGCGGCCTTTACCGCGATCTCGACCGGACCTGGAACGAACGCGCCGAGCGCCTGAATCAGCGGCTTCTCAATGAAGGACTGCCGGTTCACGTCACCAACCTGTCGACCATCTGGACGGTCAGCTACACGCAACCGTCTCGCTACAACTGGATGCTGCAATATTATCTGCGCGCTGAAGGGCTGGCGTTGAGCTGGGTGGGCACGGGCCGCTTCATCTTCAGCCTGAACTACACAGAAGCCGACTTCGAATCGGTCGCCGATCGCTTCGTGGCCGCCGCCCGCGCCATGCAGCGCGACGGCTTCTGGTGGTCGAGCCCCACGCTGACGAACAAGTCGATCAAGCGCCGGGTGCTGAGAGAAATGCTCGCGCATCGCTGATTGGGGCGACCTCTCCCGCGGAGCGCGGGAGAGGTGCGGGAAGCGAGCGCCTCTACGCGTTGTGGGCGGGCTCGACCATTTCGCCGCGGAGCAGGTACAGCGGCGCCCTGTGGTACAGCATGATGTCGTGGAACGGGTCGGTGAGGATCTTGGTGAACCACACCACGCCGGTCAGCACGCTGCGCAGGAAGAAGAGGTGGATCGTGCGAAACACCAGCGCGCCGGCGGCCAGGCCGATCCAGAGCCTCGCCAGGTTGTAGAGATACCCGGATAGATCGTGCCACGGCGAGAACAGGCCGAAGAACGACGGTACGAAGTAGAGGATGATCGGCGTCGCGCCCCAGATGGAGTGCAGGATCACCTTGCGGCGCAGGTTGTAGCCAACCTTGACCTTCTCCTTGTAGTCATGCGTCGCCTGGTTCTTCTCGTCGTACCCCTTGGGCTCGAAGAAGAAGTGGCCGACCTGGCGGATGCACATCGAGAACGTCCAGCCAAACAAAGCCGCCACCACCGGATGCGTGAACAGCAACGCGTACGTCGCCAAGAAGCTGATCGCGCTGATCAGGTGCAGGGTCTGATTGATCCGGCTGTGGTGATAGAAGCGGTGGTCATCCCACCTCTGTTCCTTGAGCTCGCTGAGAAATCGGTTCATTGGGCCTCCCTGCCGAAAAACCCTATCACCATCGTGTAGACGCTCGTGGCACCGCCGTGCAACAGTCTCGCTTCATTTTTGCGGCGAGAACACCACTGTTGGCGGCCATGAGCTCGGCCTGGTGCCAACTCATTGGACAGCACGCGACGATGGCCTTACGGTGGTCGGCCAGAAGGATGGACATTGACGACGCCAACTGAGGGGCAGTCGACCGGGGTGCTGGTCTGGTGGGCCCTCCTGACCGCTGCCAGCGCAGCGAACATCGTCTTCTGGATCGTGGTTGCCCGCAATTTCGCGCGCAAGGCTCCGTCGATGGAGCCGAGTGTCCGTCGCGCGCGACAGTGGCAGCTGGCGCTGTCGGCGCTGTTCGTGCTCGGCTGCGCCTTTCGCTCACTGCTGCCGCGCGCCGAGGGACAGCGCATCTGTCTCTACGGTTCGTGGATCTCCGCCGCCGTCATCAGCCGTGCGGTGGCGACCGTCGCGGAGCTGGCGCTGGTCACGCAGTGGACGATCTTCCTGCGCGAGTACGCGCGCGGCGTGAATGCTCGCGTCGCGATGGGGCTCTCCGTTCTCTTCATCCCGCTCATCGTCAACGCGGAGATCTTCTCCTGGTACACGACGCTCACGACCAACTTCATCGGCAGCTGCGTCGAGGAGTCGACGTGGGCCGTGAACGCGTTCCTGATCGTCGTCGGCTTCTCGACGCTCTGGAACCGCTATCGGGGCGCGCGGCGTCGCATCATTGGCGTCTGTATCGCCTCGCTGACCTGCTATTTCATCTTCATGTGCTCGGTCGACGTACCGATGTACCGGGCGCGCTACCGGGCAGATCAGGCGCGCGGCAAGCACTATCTGTCGATCGCCGACGGCTGGCACGACGCCAGCAACCGCTGGGTGGTGACGCGCGCGTGGGCCGATTGGCGCGACGAGATGCCGTGGATGTCGCTCTACTTCACCGCCGGCGTCTGGATCAGCATCGCGATGGTGCGGGTCCGGCCATTCCGTGATGCAGCGCTCGCGAACAAGACGGCAGTGCTGAACGGCCGCCAGAGCGGCGCGTCGCCCCCGCCTGTCATGCACCAATCATCGATCTGACAAGGCTCGACACCGAACCGTCACGCAAGCGTCGGCGGTTCGTTGCTTTGGCCCTCGGGCCTGTGGGGTAGGTTGCGGCGGCTCGGAGCCCGGCTCGGAGCAACAACGGAGGATCTGTCATGTCGACCACTGGCGCCGCGCTCGAATCGAATGCACCCACTTCCCGACTCGATGCGAAGCTCGGCGGCGCGTCGGGGCCGGGAAAAATCGGAATCGCAGTCTTTGGAACTGCCTTGGCGGTTGGTCTCGGCTATGCGGGCATTCAGCTCCTCCGCGATCTATCGCACGTCCACACCACCTCGATCTTTCCATTCATTCTCCTCGGCATCGCGCTGCTGGTTGCGCTCGGCTTCGAGTTCGTCAACGGCTTCCACGACACCGCCAACGCGGTCGCGACGGTGATCTATACCCACGCGCTCGAGCCGCACGTCGCGGTCGTCTGGTCGGGCTGCTGGAATTTCATCGGCGTATTGGTGTCCACAGGCGGCGTAGCCTTCGGCATTATTTCGCTGCTGCCGGTCGAATTGATCCTGCAGGTTGGTAGCGGCGCCGGCTTCGCGATGGTCTTCGCGCTTCTGACGGCGGCGATCATCTGGAACGTCGGCACCTGGTACTTTGGTCTGCCGTCGTCGAGCTCGCACACGCTGATCGGCTCGGTCATCGGCGTCGGCCTCGCGAACCAGTTCATGGCGGTGAAGACCGCGACCAGCGGCGTCGACTGGAAGCAGGCGTCGAACATCGGCAAGTCGCTGCTGTTCTCACCGTTGATTGGCTGCGCGGTGGCGGCGGTGCTGCTCCTCACCTTGAAGGCCGTGGTGAAGAGCAAGCATCTCTTCGAAGCGCCGGTCGGCACGCGCCCGCCGCCGTTCTGGATCCGCAGCCTGCTGGTGCTGACCTGCACCGGCGTCAGCTTCGCGCACGGTTCGAACGACGGGCAAAAGGGCATGGGCCTCATCATGCTGATCCTCATCGGCACCGTGCCGACCGCCTACGCGCTCAACCACGCGGTGACCGCGCGCGATTCGCAGGACTTCGTCGCGGTGTCGATCGTCGCGTCGCAGACCCTGAACAAGTACGCGACGCCGGGCGTGACCCTGCCGGCCGACCCGCACGACGGCGTCACTGCCTACGTGCGCAGCCGTACCATCGCGCCGGACACCATCGGTTCGATCGCGACGCTCGTGGGAGCCGTCGGCCAGGACATGTCGCGCTACAAGGAGCTCAAGGCCGTTCCTCCCGACCAGACCCGCAACTTCCGCAACGACATGTACCTGGTTGGCGAGGCGCTCCGCCTCATGGAGAAGTCGGGCCAGCCGACGATCGGGCCGGAGGATGCCGCAGTGTTGAAGAACTATCACAAGCATATCGACAAGGCGACGAAGTTCATCCCCTCGTGGGTCAAGGTCGCGGTCGCGATCGCGCTCGGCCTGGGCACGATGATCGGTTGGAAGCGCATCGTGGTCACCGTCGGTGAGCGCATCGGCAAGGATCACCTGACCTATGCGCAGGGCGCCGCTGCCGAGCTGACCGCGATGGCGACCATCGGCGCCGCCGATGCGTTCGGCCTGCCGGTGAGCACGACGCACGTTCTATCGTCGGGCGTCGCGGGTACGATGTGGGCCAACAAGTCGGGCCTGCAGTGGAACACCGTCCGCAGCCTGCTCGCGGCGTGGGTGCTGACGCTCCCCGTCTCGATCCTGCTCTCCGGCACGCTCTTCTGGGCCTTCAGTCACATCGGGTGATCACTCGCTCGGCGTGAAGCGACGCCGCGCGAGATCGGTTGGAGGCCGCCCGGCCTTAGCTTGCTTGTATGGCCGGGCGGGATCGAGGGTGGCGGCGGGTTGTCGCGATCGCGCTGGGGTGCATCACTGCGGGGTGCTCCGGAGGCGGGGCGAACCGAGATTCTTCGACGCCGCCCGGGAGCGACGCCAGCCCGGCGCACGATTCGGGCGCAGCGGTGACCGACGCGGGGGCGCCTCCACCTGTCGACGCTGGCCAACCGCAGCCAACCGACGCGGGCGAATCGGCTTCCGCAGACGCGGGCCACCCGTCGCCGAGCGACGCGGGCCCGCCACCTCCCGGCGACGCGGGCCACCCGACTCCCACTGACGGTGGCGCCGCCGACGCGTCGGACGCCGGTGGCGCGCCCCCATCGGTGACGAAGCTCGACGTCGGTGCGCCGGACGCGGACGGCGCGGTGGCGCTGGAGGTCGCGGTCAGCGGCGGCCGCGGCGGACCGCTGGCGGCGGCGGTCGCCGTCTCTCGCGCGGGCGGCGCGTTTGTGCCCGCGACGCTCGCCGAGCCGAGCGCGAGCGCGGGCGCGGGCGGCGGCCAGCTGACCGTGACCTGGCGGCCCCTTGCCGACATCGGCTTTCGACCGGACCCCACCGTGATGTTGCGGGTCTCGGTGGCGGACGCCGTGGGCGCCGGCCCGGCGGCGACATTCGCGGTACCGCCGTTCGCGAACCGGCACGGGGCCGCGCGCCACGTCGATCACTACATGGCGAACTACGGCAGCTGGACTGCGGCTGATCTCGTGACCGCCCAGCACTACCAGCTGGTGATCGCGCATCCGGGACAGGGCCAGCTCACGCGCGCGGCCGTGGCCGGCCTGCAGGACGGGCAGGACCCGAGCGATCCGCGCGACGACATTCTGGTTCTCTGCTACGTCTCCGTCGGCGAGGACCTGCGCACGAACAGCCTCAGCGACGATCAGATTCGCGCCGATCCGCGCTTCCGCGGAGACGGCACGGGGCCGCGCATCGACCCGCGCGGCTGGATGGCTGACGGCACGTCGCTGGCCGGCATCGATCCGAGGGGCGTTCCGTCGACGGGCGGCACCGGCTTCGCGTCGTATTACCTCGACGACAATGACGTGCACGACAGCGCCAACCACGTTGGTGACGGCTTTCCGGATCGGAACCAGATCTTCGGCGGTCTGTTCGTGAACGCCGGTGACCCGAACTGGTTCGGCGTCGTCGACGGAATGACCCTCGACGGCGCTGACCAGCACGCGGGGCTGCGCGAGCTCTTGACGCCCAGCTACGGGCGCGGGCTCGATTGCGACGGCGTCTTCCTCGATACCATCGACACCGCGGCGCCGAACTCGTACACCAGCGCCAGCAGTCCCAACCAGAGCGAGTTCGAGTGGACGGCGCCCGGGTTCGGTTCCTTCATTCGCCAGGTGCACCAGGCCTACCCGGACCGGGTGGTGCTGCAGAACCGCGGGCTGTTCTTCTTCGATCCGCGCCACACGCAGTATCCCTACAACGCGCGCGGCGCCATCGACTTCGTGCTGTTCGAGAGCTTCCGCCTGAACTCGGATACGTATGAACAGTGGGATCCCATCGATTACCCGGACAACCGCTACAATGTCGCGCCCAAGCTCATGGCCGAAGCCAACCGGCCCGACGGCTTCAAGGTGCTGTCGCTCGGATACGCCGAGGGACCGCCGGACCAGATGTCGCCGCTGACGCTGGTCGGGCAGTCGACGCTGGGCCTGGATTCGCTGCTGGAGGACATCCAGGTCACGCAGGATCTGCAAGGCTTCCGCCACTACCTCACCGACGCGGCGGTCAGCCTGGTGAACGACTTCGTGCTCACGAACGCCTCGCTCGATGACCACGATCCGCCCTGGTGGACCAGCACCTACAACGATCACTTCGTGACGCCGGCGGTGGCGCCGACGGCGCGCGTCGGGATCCAGCAGGCGGTGGGCGGCGGCGGGCAGATCACGGTGCTCTGGGACGTGGCGCTGGACAAGACCGGCGTGCGCTACGCTCTCTACGCGCAGCCGACTCCGTTCGACTTCGCCGGCGATCCGAAGCTCGCGAAGAGCCGGCGCATCCCGCTCACGCCCTCCGTGCCCGATGCGTATCTCGGTGGCGTCGGTCCGGGGCGCTTTCCCTACCAGGCGACGACCGCCGACCTGCCGGCCGGGCAGCTCGAATATTTGCTGATCCGCGCCAGCGACGGCGCCCAGCCACCGAACGAGGAGACGAACACCGTCGTGCTGACCGCGACGCCGTAACGGCTCGCCGGGGGGCGCCCGCGTGCGCTATCCTGATCGCGCGTGGTCGACCAGCCGACGGTGCGGACGGTGCGCACCCTGCGCGACGCCGGCGACGAGCCGGTGGTGGGGACGCGCGAGCGCGATCTGCTCTACGTCGCGCTGTGCGGCGATCAGCCGCTGGCGGGCGGCGTCGCCGTCGAGGTGACGCCCGGCCAGGTCGTCGTCATCGCCCGCGGCCCGACGCTGGCTGTCGAGCCGCGCCCCGGCGAAGGTGAGGTCTGGCTGCGCCTGCCCGACGCGCGCGTCTCCGAGCGGCACGCCGTCGTCGAACTTCAAGGTGACGAGCTGCTCTTCGAGGATCTCGATTCGCTCAATGGATCGTTCCTGGGGGCCGAGCCGATCCGCACGGCCGCGATCGCCGACGGACAGACCATCGTGGTCGGCCGCACGGTCCTGCTGTTCCGGCGGCGCGTCGCGCGCCCCGCAACCCACGACGCCTTCGACGTCGCCGGTGCCCCCGAGCTGCGCACGTTGTCGCCCGAGACCGCGCACATCCACGACCTGCTCGCGCGCGCGGCCGGCAGCCCGGTCGCGGTGTTGCTGCGCGGTGAGACCGGCGTCGGCAAGGAGGTCGCGGCGCGCGCGCTGCACGCGCTCTCGCGGCGCGCGGGCTCGTTCGTCGCGGTCAATTGTGGCGCGCTGCCCGAGAACCTGGTCGAGAGCGAGCTCTTTGGCTACCGGCGCGGCGCGTTCTCGGGCGCGACGCAGGACCGGGCCGGCGTGATCGCGGCGGCCGCCGGCGGAACGCTGCTGCTCGACGAGATCGGCGAGCTTCCGGCCGCGGCGCAGGTCAAGTTGCTGCGCGCGGTGCAGGAGCGCGAGGTGGTGCCGCTGGGAGCGGCGCGCGGCGAAGCGGTGCGCGTCGATTTTCGCCTGGTATGCGCGACGCACGCCGACCTCGACGCGCAGGTGGCGCGCGGCCGCTTCCGCGCCGATCTGCTGGCGCGCATTCGCGGCCTCGACGTCGAGCTGCCTGCGCTGCGCGCGCGCCGCATGGACATCGGCATCCTCATCGCCGCGCTGCTGGCCCGCCACGCGCGCGCCGATGCCGCGAGCTACCGCTTCGACCGCCGCTGCGCGCAGGCATTGGTCGCGCACGACTACCCGCTGAACATCCGCGAGCTCGAGCAGGCGCTGCTGGCGTTGCTCGCGCTGGCCGGACCGGATCGCTTGTTCCGCCGCGAAGCGCTGGCCGAGACCACCATCGGGCGGGCCGGGGCGCAGCAGCCGGCGGGGCGCGATCCGGATCGCGTGCGCGCCGACCTGCTCGAGCAGCTGGCGCGCCACCAGGGCAACATCAGCGCGGTCGCGCGCGCCATGCGGTGCACCCGCATGCAGGTGCACCGCTGGCTCAAGCGCTGGCAGATCGACGCCGAGCCATTCCGCGGCGGCGGCGCCGGCCGCTGAGCTCGGAATCAGGGAACGATCGTCGGCGGCGGCTGCGGCTGCATGGGCGGCGGCGGCGCGCCGGCGTCGGGCTTGGGCGTCACGGGCGGCGTGCAGGTCGGGATCGCGCCGCCGTGGTTGATCGCCAGCACGCCCGCGTCGATGACGTTCCTGGCGAAGAGCGAGCCCCACACCACGGTGACCCCCGCGAACGCGAGGTCCGCGTTGGGCGCGTAGATCGATCCGAAGAACTCCTGCAGGCCGGCGCCGACCGACAGGCGATCGCTGCCGCCCACGAACAGCTGAAACGACGTCGGCGAGGTGCGGCTGCCGACCGGCGTGAAGCCGACCAGGCGCACCGCCCCCGAGACGTACAGGTCGAGCGTCGCGCCGGTCTCGAGCTTGATCGCCTCCGCGCCGATCTCGTCGAGGCTGCCGTCGATGTAGATCGACACGTTGCCGCGAATGTCGAGCACGCCCGCGCCGATGTTGTGGATGCCCTGGAAGTAGTAGCGGCCGGTGTCGAGCACCATGCGCTGCACGCCGATGTCGAGCTGCGCGCCCGCCGGGATACCGGCGGCGGCGTTGTCGTTCATGGTGCGCGCCAGCGCGACCGCGCCGGCGACGTCGAACAGCGTCGAGGGATCGCAGCCGCACGGCGGTTGTGTCGGCGCGTCGAAGGCGGCGCGGCCGCCCGCCACCTGGCGGAGGCCCAAGAATATGTCATTGCCGCCGACGCGCAGCGCGCCGCCCACGGTCAGGAAGCCGGCGCCCGTCAGGTTCTGCTTCACGGCCAGGTCCTTGCCGACCCACACCGCGCCGGCGACGAGCAGATCCGCCCCGCTGCGCAGCGAGCCGCCGATGTGCGCGCCCGTGCCCGCGGTCCACTGCTTCCAGGAGACCCACGAGCCGGCGACCTGGCTGTCGTTGGCCACCGAGCTCAGACCGTTGACGCCGACCGAGCCGTCGCCCGACGGACCGGTGCCGACCTTGAGGAAGCCGACCTGGGTCAGGTCCTCGCAGGTGCACAGCGCGTAGCTGAAGGTGGCGGGAGGCGCGCACAGGCCCGGGTTGGCCGTGCGCGTCGGCAAGCCCGGATCGCTGACGTGATTTCCAGCGTCGGGCACGCCGGGGGGTGGAACGGGCGAACAAGCGAGCGCGGGCAACAGGGCGATGGCGAGGGCGGAGCGGTTCATCGAGGACCTCCGGAATGAGTAGGCTCTTGCCGGAAGAGCAAGCGGCGCGCCGTCGCCGGCGAGGAGAAAGCCCGCGATCGCTCGCGATCGTCGCCTGTATCAGGGGTGTATCGAGACGTCTCCGAGACAGCGCGCGCCGACGGATCGCATCTGCGCGCATGGGATCGCGCGTGCGCGGGTGGGGATTTGATATCCTGAGTGGCGGTGGCTGGACGACGCGCGCGTTCTCGCGCTTCCTGGTTTTGGATGGCGACCGCCACGATCAGCGTGGCGCTGGCCGCAATCTCGTGCCTGGATCTGTCGTGGAAGGAAGGCATCGCTTGCGACGGCGCCGGCCAGTGTCCCGGCGCCATGCTCTGCTGCGACGGTGCGTGCCGAGGCCAGTGCGCCGAGCGCGACTCCGGCGGCACCGTCGACGGCCCCCCGGTGATCACCTGTCCCGCCGAGGTCGGCGGCTGCTTCGCCTGCATGCCCGGCTGCCCCTGCACCTGCGGAACGGTTCACACGACCTGCTGCCTGCAGCTCGGCGTGGCGACGTGCGCGGGATGCCCCTGATCAGAAGATCAGCAGATCAGAAGGTGAGAAGCACACCGCCGGCGGCGGCTGCGACCACGCCCGCGCCGCCGCTGATCCAGCTCGCGGTCTCCAGATTCTGTGCTTCGCTGCGCAGGCTCCGCGCGCGATCGCTGTAGCCGTTGGTCTGTTGTTCCTGATCGAACTGGTGCGCGCGATCGCGCGCCAGCGCGTAGAGCACACCACTTGCGATCACCGCCGCCGCGCCGGCGACGAGCGGCACATAGGCGGTCCGGTGATTCGAGCGAGGCGCCGGCTCGTTCGACGGCACGCGCAGATCCAGGGCGCCCGACGGTGGGTTCGGGTTGGACTCCGTTCGTGGAGTCGGCGCGGCTATCGGTGCCACCGCTGTCGTGACGGGATCGCGGTGTCTTTCGTCGGACGCGCCCGATGGAGGTGACGCAGGCAACCCGAGTCGGTGCTCGATCTCCTCACGCCGCGAGCGCGCGCGGTCGCGCACCGGGCCCGGCGGCGCCAGATCTTCCGCGCAACGCGCGACGAGCAGCGCGCCGCCGAGATCACCTTGCTCGCGCAACACCACCGCCAGGTTGCCGGCGGATTCGGGCGTGGGATCGCCCTCGACCAGACAGCCGAACGCCTGGGCCGCGCCGGCGTAGTCGCCGCGCGCGACGCGGCGCCGCCCCTCGGCGTCGAGCGCTTGCAGCGCCTCGCGCCGCACCCAGCCGTCTTTCGGCGGCGGCGCGCAACGCAGTCCTGCGGGGACGCGCGGGCACACGTTGCTCGCCGGCGATTGAGCGCGGGCGCGCGCGGAAAACGCAAAGGCGAAGACCAGCACCAGTAACGAGGTCGCTGGGCCCCGCCGGCCGATTTCGACTCGCGCCATCAGTGTCGAGCGTAAGGGCTCGGCTCGAGCTCGTCGACTATCGCGCGCCGCGCCGCCGGCACAGCGTGGTGGACGCGCCGCCGCGGCGCCATGGGCGCGGTTACCGACGGGGCGATCGCGTGAACCGGCTCCGCGCGTGGGGGTGCGAGCTCCTCGTTCGCGGGCGCCGCGGCTGCTGCGGCTGCCAGACGCTCGTCGGCCTTCGCAGGCAGCCGTGGCGAGATCGCGCGCGCCTCGGAGATCACCGGCGCCGCGCGCACCGTCGTCGCCGTCGAAAGCGGCGTCCGCTGCACCCAACCGACGACCAGCGCGACGAGACCCGCGCCCGCCGCGAGCGCGAATCCAGCGGCCCGGCGGCGGCGCCGTCCCCGCCGCGTGCTCTCCGCGCTGTGACCGGCGCGGCTGTCCGCACGATTCACGGGATCCGACACCGGCGTCAGCGCCAGCGCGGGCGCTGACCCCAACGCCTCCGGGACCTCGCGCACCGAGCCCGACTGCTCCGTTCCCCCGCCGATTCGAGCGCCGTCGCGCGTGTCACCCGGGTCGCGCCCCGCGACGATCGCCTGCCAGCGCGCCTCCCGATCCGGAAACACCGCGCGCAGGTGCGCCGCCACCAGGCGCTCGGGCGTGGGTGGGCGGCCACCCACCGCGTCGAGCAACGCTTCGGCGAAGGCCTCGCCGTCGGGATAGCGCCGATCGGGCAGGCGCGCGAGCGCGCGCGCCAGCACCAGGCCCAGGCGCGGCGCGCGCGGCAGCGGCGGGATCTCCGCCGCCAGCACCGACTGCAGCGTCGCCGCGTCGTGGTCGCACGCGAACAGCGGCCGGCCCGCGAGCCACTCGTGCAGCACCACCGCGAGCGAAAAGAGATCGGAACGCCCATCGAGCGGCCGCGCGCCCAGCTGCTCGGGTGATGCGTAGGCCAGCTTGCCGCGCACCGTCCCGCTACGGGTTGCGTCCGAAAGCTGAGCGCAGCGCGCGACCCCGAAGTCGATCAACTTCGCCGCGCCGTCGAAACCGAGCAAGAGATTCTGCGGGCTCACGTCGCGATGGATCACTGGCAGCGGCGCGCCCGCCTCGCGCAGCGTGTGCGCGTGGTGCAGCGCCGACGCGATCTCCGCCCCGACCCAGGCCACCACCTGCGGATCCGCCGTGATGCCCCGCTCGCGTTCCGCGAGCAGCAGGTGCGCCAAGGATTCCCCCGGCACCAGCTCCATCGCCAGGAACCACGCGCCATCCGCGCAACCGACTTCGACGACGCGTGCGATCGCCCGGTGGCGCAGGCGCAGCGAGATCATCGCCTCGCGACGAAACAAGGACACGAAGCGTTCGTCCTCCGCCAGATGCGGCAGAATACGCTTCACCGCCACCAGCGACTGCATCCCGTCGAGCTCGCCGCAGCGAGCGACGAACACCTCTGCCATCCCGCCCGCGCCGAGCCGCCCGAGCAGCTGATACCGCCCAAGTGCGTGGTTCGTGGGTCGCGTCAGCACGCGATCGAGTGCGAGGAGCGTCGGCATGACGGAGCTACGCTACGGATTTTGCCACACTTGCGGTGCGTCGAGCGGAACCAGGGGTCATGCGGCGAGCGTGGCGCGATGCCGCCATGCATTCCCCCCCCGTCCCGCGTGTTACCATCGAGGCATCGCACCGGTGGTCCCTCATCCGCGCCGAGTCAAGGCCTTCGCAAACGAAGTTGCGTTCGAGAGGTGGCTTGCCACGCACCACGACGTCGAGCCTGAGATCTGGATCAAGATGCACAAGCTGTCGTCGGGGCGTGCGTCGGTGACGCCCGCGCAAGCCCTGGACGTCGTGTTGTGCTGGGGGTGGATCGACGGCATCCGGAAGAGCTTCGATGGGCAGTCGTTTCTCCAGCGCTATTCGCCGCGCGCTTCCAGGAGCCGGTGGAGCGAGATCAATCGCGGACACGTCGCGCGCTTGATTGGCGCCGGCCGCATGACGCCGCACGGACAGCGCGAAATCGACGCGGCGAAGGCCGATGGCCGTTGGGATGCGGCCTACGCGCCCATGCGTGCCACGGACGCGTCGACGATCCCCGATGATCTGCGTTCCGCCATCTGGGCGAGCCCGCGCGCGAAGAAGACCTTCGCCACGCTGAGCAAGCGGAACCTGTTCGCGCTCGCGTTTCGCACCAACGCGATGAAGACGGCCGCCGGCCGCGCAAAGAAGATCGCCGCGCTGGTGGCAACGTTGGCCCGGGGCGAGACGATCGTTCCGGATCGGCCAACGCCGACACGAAGCAAGGCTCGTTGAGCGTCGCAGCGCGTTCAGGTCGGACTCGACACCTCAGCTCGCCTGAAATCGCGCCCCGCCGCCGTCGTTCGGGGTGGCGGCCAGGTCCAGGATCAGGTGACCTGCGACGGTCGAGCCTTCGCCGCGCGGCGCCCATTTCGATTTGCGCGTCTTTCCCTTTTGCACGAGATCGCGGAGCTGCGCGGCGGTCAGCCGGCGTCCCGCGACCTCGAACCAGACCACGAAGGGGCAGCCCTCGCGCCAGCGCGTGCAGCCCCACCCTCGGCGCCCGGTCATCAGCGTGCCTTGCTTGCAGCGCGGGCACCGCAACGCGGGGGTCGTCGCTGGCGCGGTCGTCGTCGTCGCCGTCGTAGGCGTGGTCCTCGCCGTCGTTGGCGCCGTCGTCGTCGCCGCCGCCGCCGGTGCGGCCGGGGCCGGCCGCGCGCCGCGGATGGAGTCGGTCGTCTCGCGCACGTAGCGCGCGATATCGGCCATGAACGCGGCGCGCGCTTCTTGACCGCGCGAAATGCGGGCGAGCCGCGCCTCCCAGGCGCCGGTGAGCTCCGGCGACGCCAGCGTGGGCACGGGGAGCCGTTCGATGAGCGCGATCCCCGTCGGGGTCGCGACCAGCAACTTGCCCTCGCGCGCGATGAACTTGCGCTTGAGCAGCGTCTCGATGGTCGCGGCCCGCGTGGCCGGCGTCCCGAGGCCGGTGTCCTTCATGGCGGCGCGCAACGCTTCGTCCTCGATCTCGCGGCCGGCCGACTCCATGGCCCCCAGCAACGTGGCCTCGGTGTGGCGCGGCGGCGGCCGCGTCTGGCGGTCCAGGACATCGAAGCGGCCGTCCAGCCGCTGCCCCTCCGAAAGCGGCGGCAGCCGCGCCTGGTCACCGGCGACGGGAGCCTTGGCCTTGTCGCGAACGCCGGCGCTGGCCTTGTCGTCCTCGAAGCCGGCGACCGCTTGCCAACCCGCAACCAGGCACACGCGCCCGCGCGCCACGAAGCGATCCGGCGGCGGCGGCAACGCCGCGATGAAGGCGTCCTCGGGCGTGCCGGTGGCCGCCGCCGGGGCCGCGCCGTCGGGTTCGCCCACGCGCACGACCACCTCGGTGAGCGCGATCTCCGCATCCGGATGAAATGCTCCCAGGAATCGCCGCGCGATCAGGTCGAAGATGCGGCGCTCGTCCGACGACAGCGCGTCGAGGTTGGGTACCTTGCCGGTCGGGATGATGGCGTGATGGTCGTGCACCTTGGATGCATCGAAGATGCGCCGCGCTCGCGCGGGCGCGACCGGCGCGGCCGCCACCAGCGGCTCGGCGAACGGCGCATACACCGGCAGCTTCGCCAGACCCGAGAAGAGCTTGGGCAGCTCGCCCGCCAGATCCTCCGGCAGGTGGCGCGAGTCCGTGCGCGGATAGGTCGCGATCTTGTGACGCTCGTAGAGCGCCTGTGCCGCTTCGAGCGTTCGCGACGCGCTGAGCCCGTAGCGACGGTTGGCCGTGCGCTGCAACGACGTCAGATCGAACAGCAACGGCGGCGGCTCGCGCGACACCTTTTGCATCACGCGCTCGACGATCGGGCCCGCCGGGTGCGCCGCCGCCGCATGCGCGCGCGCTCGCTCCACCACCTGCTCGGCGAACGGCCGCTCGCCAAAGCGGGTCGCGCTGCGCTTCCGCGCGTCGGCGGGCGCCATCCACTGCGCCACGAACGTATCGGTCTCACCCGTGTGTCGAGCCGCCGTTGCGAACGTTCCGCGCACCTCCCAGTAGTCCCGCGGCTGGAAGGCGCGGATCGCCTGCTCGCGCCTCACGATGATAGCCAGCGTCGGCGTCTGCACTCTGCCGATCGAATAGACCGGCGGCTTCGCCTCGCGCGGTGCGCCCGCGCGTCGGAAGGAGATCGTGACGGCGCGGGTCGCGTTCATGCCGACCAGCCAATCCGCCTCCGAGCGGCAGCGGGCCGCGTCCGCCAGCGCGTCGTACTGGGCACCCGGGCGCAGACGCGCGAAGCCATCGCGGATCGCCTCCTCGGTCAGCGACGAGATCCAGAGACGCCGCACCGCGAGCCGGCTGCCCGCGAGCTCATAGACATAGCGGAAGATGAGCTCGCCCTCGCGTCCCGCATCGCAGCCGTTCACGACCTCTGAAAAACGCCGGTCGCGCAGCAGATCGCGCACCACACGCAGCTGATCCCGGGTCCCCGGCACAGCGCGCAGCTTGAAGCGGTCCGGGATCATCGGCAGCGTGTCCAGGCGCCAGGCCTTCCACCGCGCGTCGTACGCCGCGGGCTCGTCGAGCTCGACCAGGTGCCCGATGCACCAGGTGATCACCCGCCCTGACCCCTCCCAGCTGTGCCGGCCCGTGGCGCGCACGCCCAGCACGCGCGCCAGGTCGCGCGCGACGGACGGTTTCTCGGCGATCACCAGCTGCATCGGGTTGCCAGTCTACTGGCGTTATCGGCGTGCGGTGGCGCAGGTTTCCGCGCCAGGGCGACGAGCCGTCCGCCGATGGCGCCAGCGGGCTCAATTCGTCGTCAGGTGCAGTGCCAATCCGATCGCCGTCCCGCCGACCCGGTAGTCACCTTGGAAGGTGAAGTGGACGTCCTCGTTTTCGTCGTCGACGACCGCCGTCGGCGCGAGCGCGCGCTGCTCCAGGTCCTGACGAATGAATGCCGAGAGTCCGACGTGGCCGGGGCGCACGCCGTTGGCATGATCGACGTCGATGCTGGCGCCGGCGAACGGCAACAACGCGGAATCGTCCGTGTGCTGGTATTCGCCGCCTCCGACGCGCCACAACAGGTGTTCACCCAGCTCCGCGGCGACTTGCACCCGCCAGTTTCCCCAGCCGAAGCGGTAGCCCGCGAGGCCTCCGAGAAAGACTTCGTAGCGCGGAGTGGTCAGCTCGACGGCCAGATCGGACCTGGCGCCGACCACCAAACCTTCATACTCCCAGAGGCCGGAGATCCCTGCGCAGGGAATGGCGGCGAATCCAGCGCCGCCCGTCGCGATTCCCGATGGCCTCGTGTCGAGCAGGCGCACGGCTGTCGAGTGCATCAACCCCGCGTCGTACGACCAGGAGAACTGGCTGCCGGACTGTGCTTGCGCCACCCCGCTCAGGCCCGCGGCGAGGACGACCGTGATCAGCACCGCTGCGCCGCGACGGCTCATTCGCGTTTCCACCCGCCCGGTCTTCGCAATCGCCGTGCCGCCTTTGTGGCCCTGGCGACCGGGGTGTGCGAGCGGGCCACCGGTACCGCTGTCGAGAACTTGCCTCGATCCGGTGAATATCGACCACGCAGCTTGGCGGGCGGGTCAAGCAGTGGCTTGTCGAACCGTGTCGCCGCTCAGCAACACCGCCCGCCCATTCCTCCGTAGCGCGCGGTCTGGCGCTCGCGGAAGAAGGCGGCGTAGGTCGGCACGGCGCGATCGGGGTGGTGCGCGCGCAGGTGTCGAACGTAGACGTCGTAGTCAGGGACGCCACAGCAGAGGCGCGCGGTCTCGACCGCGCGCCGCCAACAGAGGCGCGCGGTTTCGAGCGCCCGCCGCAGAATCGAATGCACGCGCGGCCACGCCGCGGTCACGGATGCGCTCCCGGCACGGCGACGCTGGTCAGCGCCACGTACGGTTCTTCGTGCGCGGTGGCTTGATTCGTGCGCCAGCCCCGCAAGACCGCGCGCAACGAGAACACAACCATCGTGATCACGAGCAGCACGAAGACGCCCGTCAGCGCCATGTCGACGCGGTTGTTGGTGATGATACGCTCCATCTCCGCGGTGCTCTTCGCCGGCGCGAGCAAGCGGCCCTGCGCCAGCGCGCTGGCGTATTTCTGCGCGGCGGCGGTGAAGCTGATCTTGTCGTCAAACAGCTTCTGCATGCCGGCCGTGAGCGTGCAGATCACCAACCACGCCGCGGGAATCCCCGGCACCCAGACGTAGCGCTGTCGCTTGAGCTTCACGGTGACCACCGTCGCCAGCAACAAAGCGATCGCCGCGAGCATTTGATTGGCGATGCCAAACAGCGGCCACAGCGTGTTGATACCGCCGAGCGGATCGACCGCGCCCTGGTACAGGAAATAGCCCCAAAGCCCGACGCAGACGACGGTGGCGATGACGTTGCTGGTCCACGACTCGGTGCGCTTGAGCGGCGCGTGAATCAGCCCCGCGATCTCCTGGATCATGAAGCGCCCGACGCGCGTGCCCGCGTCGACGGTCGTCAGAATGAACAGGGCCTCGAACAGGATGGCGTAGTGGTACCAGAAGGCCATCATGCGCTCGCCGGGCAGGATGTTGTGCAGCAGTTGCGCCATCCCCACGGCCAGCGTCGGGGCGCCACCCGCGCGGCTCAGCAACGTGCCCTCGCCGATCTTCCGCGCGGTCTCGCGGAGCTCGCCGGGCGTGATGATGAATCCCCAGCTGCTGATGGTCGCCGCGGCGTGCTCGACGGTGGTGCCGATGATCGCGCTCGGCGAGTTCATCGCGAAGTAGACGCCCGGGTGCAACGATGCCGCCGCGATCAGCGCCATGACGGCCACGAACGCCTCCATCAGCATGCCGCCGTAGCCGACCAGCCGAGCCTGGCCTTCGCTGGCGAGCAGCTTGGGCGTGGTTCCCGATGCGATGATCGAGTGCCAGCCCGAGACCGCGCCGCACGCGATGGTGATGAACAGGAACGGGAAGAGATTGCCGGCGAACACGGGGCCGGTTCCGTCGATGAACTTGGTGATCGCCGGCATTTGCATCCGCGGCGCCGACACGATGATCGCGAGCGCCAGCAGCGCGATGGTGCCGATCTTCAGGAACGTCGAAAGATAGTCGCGCGGCGCCAGCAGCAACCAGACCGGCAGGACCGAGGCGAAGAAGCCATAGCCGATCAGCAGCCAGGCCAGCTTCCGGGCGTCGCAATCGAACCAGGAGGCCAGCGCCGGAGACGCCGCCACGTGCGCGCCGAACCAGATTGACGCCAGCAGCAGCACCAGGCCGATGAGCGACACCTCGAGAATGCGTCCGGGCCGCAGGTAGCGCAGATAGAAGCCCATGAGCAGGGCGATGGGGATCGTGCACGCGACCGTGAACGTGCCCCACGGGCTGTGCGTGAGCGCCTTGACCACGACCAGCGCCAGCACGGCCAGCACGATCATCATCAGCACCAGCACCCCGACCATGGCAATCACGCCCGGGACTTCGCCCAGCTCCTCGCGCAGCATTTGCCCCAACGAACGACCGCCATGACGCAGCGACAGACCCAGGATCATGAAATCCTGCACCGCGCCCGCGAACACCACCCCGACCAGGATCCACAGGGTTCCCGGTAAGTAACCCATCTGCGCGGCGAGCACGGGGCCGACCAGCGGGCCCGCGCCCGCGATCGCGGCGAAGTGATGCCCGAACACGACCCACTTGTGGGTTGGCACGTAGTCGAGGCCGTCGTTGCGCAGCACGGCGGGCGTGGCACGGCTCGGGTCGAGCTCGAGCACCTTGTCCGCGATGAAGCGGCTATAAAAGCGGTGCGCGATCAGGAACACCGCGATCGCCGCGGCGACGACCCAGATCGCGTTGACCGGCTCTCCCCGACGGAGCGCGATGACCGCCAGGCAAAACGCCCCGGCGATCGCGATCACCGCCCACAGGAGCTTTCCGGCCGGGTTCGACTTCCGAGTCGCTGTCGTCGTCGACGTGGCGTTTTCCATACGACCCCCCTCGTTGACATTGAAGGTCGGTCTTTGTTGCGGGCCGGTCAATGGCGCAGATTCGGACCGGGTCGATCTGCGGGCTCATGGTCTGGCCACGGATAACCGCGGCGTGGGCGTTCAGCGATTGCGCGCGGGCTGCATCGTGTCGGCGAGACATTCGGGGCAGTAGGACTTGTCGTCGCTGACGTGGCCGCAAATGCGGCACACGAAGCGGGGCGGATCGCCGCTGTGGTCGCGCTGGGACTGCTCGCGTTTCTTGCGAAGCTCTTCTTCGCGCTCCCGAGCCTGCACCGGGTCGACCAGCTTCTTGAGGCTCTCGACGATCGACACGCGCCAAGCGTAGCACGCGTTGGCGGCATGTCCCGGGCCGCCTGGCGCCTCGGCGTGCGTATATTCGCGGCATGGAGCGCCGTCGATTTGGTTCGAGCGCGAACGTTCCCGTGATCGGCCAGGGGACCTGGGACCTCGAGCTCACCGATCGAGCCACGGCGATCGCCACCCTGCGCGTGGGGCTCGAGCTCGGCATGACCCACATCGACACGGCCGAGATGTACGGTGGCGGCGCCGTCGAGACGATCGTCGGCGAGGCGATCGCGGGTCGGCGCGACGACGTCTTTCTGGTATCCAAGGTCTTGCCCGAGAACGCGTCGCAAAATGGAACGATCGAGGCATGTGAGCGGTCGCTCGCGCGCCTGGGCACCGATCGACTCGACAGCTACCTGCTGCACTGGCGTGGTCCCCATCCGCTGGAAGAAACCATCGCCGCCTTCGAGAGGCTGCGGCGCGCAGGGAAGATCCTGTCGTGGGGTGTGAGCAACTTCGACGTGGCCGACCTCGACGAAGCCCAGCGGATCGCCGGCCAGGGTCGCATCGCGTGCAACCAGGTCCTCTATCATCTGCAAGAGCGCGCCATCGAGCACGAGGTCCTGCCATGGTGCGAGCGAAATCATGCGGCGCTGGTCGCGTATAGCCCGTTCGGTCATGGGCGATTCCCCGGCCCCCGCACGCGGGGCGGCCGCGTGTTGCAGGACATCGCGGCCGCGCACGCCGCCACACCACGGCAGGTCGCGTTGCGCTTCCTGGTGCGGCAGCCGCCGCTGTTCGCGATCCCGAAGGCCTCGCACCCCGATCGCGCCGTCGAGAACGCCGGCGCCGGCGACCTGCGCCTGACCGACGAGGAGCTCGCGCGCATCGCCGCTGTCTTTCCGCTCGGCGCGAAGCGGCGCGAGCTTCCGATGCTTTGACGCCGCTCCCGGCGGCGTCAGGTCTTGCCTGCCGGCGCCTTTCTGCGCCGGGCGTCCGGCGCGCGGAATCCCCGTCGAAACAGCGTGTCGGCGGGCGTCTGCACCAGCACCGCGAGCGCCTGCTCCGACGTCACGCGCCTTTGGTCGAGCTGCGCCCGCAGTCCGGCTTCACACGTCTTGAGCGCCATCTCCATCGCCTCCATGGGTCGCGGACGTCGCCCCTCGTGCGCGCGACCGGCGAGCCACACGTTCACCAGGTAGCCCAGCTCCTGGACGCGCGCGGAAAATCGGTCCGGATCGCGCAGCCGCAGGTCATTCATCGCCTGCTCGAACAGCGGCGCCACCAGGTGCGCCCGGTCCGGTTTCGAGCTTCGCCGGGCCGCCTCCGTCTCGGCCGGACCCAGCGCCAGCGCCGCCAGCGGCTGCGCCGGCGTCGGCGCGATCACCTCCGCCTCACGCAGGAGCGCGGCCAGATCATTCACATCCGTTGCGGCTGCGAGCGCCGTCGTGCGGTCGCGCGCAGGAGCCGTCTCGCCGCGTCTGCGAAGCCCGGTGAGCTCGGGTTCTTCGAGGCCTCGGAAGTACGCGCGCGTGATGGGGTCGCGCTCATCGCCTCCTTCACCTCGCCTCGCGAGCTCGAGGAATGCCCTCGCATCCGCGGGGCTGACGAAACCTTCCGCGACCCGCCGATCGTCGCGCGCGGCCGCGACGTCGCTCTCGAGCATCTCGTCCGCTGTCAGGACCTCGAACAGACCACCTTGGCCCGAGATGTACTCCGTGGTCATCGAGCAGCACTGTTCGAGGATCGCCCGCAACCGATCGTTGTGATCGCGGTCGAGCGACAGCAGCGCGTTCCAAACGTCGTCCCATACGTCGGGATCGCGCGCGATCAACCGAAACTCCTCCCACTCCTCGCAGACGGAGGTCTCCAGCGCGCGCTCGATCGCCTCGGCTTCATCGCCGGCCTCGCTCAGTTGCTCGGCGAGCACGTCCATGTCGAGCACCAGCACCAGCCGGTGGACGGCGAGCGCGAGAAGATCCTGCGGCAGCTCGCACATGCGCCGCACCAGCAATTCTTCGCCGGCCTCGAGCATCACGCGCAGCCACAGCGCGAAGCGCTCGGGTCGGAACGTCTCGTCGCCGCCGGCTTCGTCGGCTCGCCACAGAACATCGTCGAACACGCGTTCGAGCTGGGCCGTGCTCGCGAGCGCCACCAGGTCGCCCGCGTCTTCGAGCCCTATCCGATCGATGAGCTTGCCGAGCATCGCGCCCGGCAGCTCGCGCACCGCCGCGACCAGCCCTGGCCGTTCGAGGATGCGCATCAAGAGCGTCGAGGGAGAAACCTGATGGCGGCTGAGCGAGTTCATCGAGTGCTCCTTTCGCGAGGTCACGGGCGACGAGAGGCCTGGACCACGCATCCTCGACAGCTGCCGAAAACTTCCTACCTGTTGATTTTTCCGCGGTTTATGTAGTATTTAGTGGGGTCGAAGGAACCCACCAAAACGCCCGCCGCCGGCGGGTCGTCGCCACCGGGCGGTGGTTCCAACCGGAGCGTTCAGTAGCCGCGCGTGGGGTCGAACCGGTTGGCGAGCGGCTGGCCCGCCAGGAAGCGATCCAGGTTCTCCGCGAAGAGCACCGCGGTGCGCTCGTAGTAGAGCGGCGTGACTCCGGCGACGTGCGGCGTGAGGATGACGTTGTCGAGATCCCATAGCGGGCTGGTCGCCGGCAGCGGCTCTTCGTCGAAGACGTCCAGGCCCGCGCCGGCCAGCTTGCCCGCGCGCAACGCCGCCACCAGCGCCGCCTCGTCGAGCACCGCGCCGCGCGAGACGTTGTAGATGTACGCGCTGGCGCGCATGCGCGCGAGGCGGCGCGCGTCGATCAGGTGGTGCGTCTCGGGGGTCAGCGGCACCGTCACGCAGACGTGATCCGCGCGCCCCAGCGCTTCGTCGAGCGCGCCGATCGGCAGGAGCTCGTCGACGGCGACGCCCGTGTCGTGTCGCGCCGACAGATTGTGCTTCACCGCCACCAGGTGCACGCCGAACGGGCGTGCCCGCGCCGCGAGCGCCTCGCCGATCCGTCCGAGTCCGACGATCAGCAGCGTCTGGCCGGTCAGCTCGCTGAACGCGCCGGAGCGCGACGGGATCTTCCGGTCCCAGCGCCGCGCGAGCTGCGCCCGAAACAGCCCGGGAATCCCGCGCGTGAACATCAGGATCATCGCGAGCAGGTGCTCCGCGATGTTGGGCCCGTGGACGCCGCTCGCGCTCGTGAGCGCGACGCCACGCGCCAGCAGCGCCGGCGTGACCAGCCCGTCCAGCCCCGCCGCCACCGAGCTGAGCCAGCGCAGGCGCGGCGCGCGCGCGAGCTCGTCGTCCGACAGGTTCTGGGCGACGACCACGTCCGCGTCGGGAAGCGCGCGTGCGAAGTCGTCGCCGCTGGCGGCGGCGAACGTCAGCGCGACACGACCATCGAAACGCGCGAGCGCTTTCCGGAAGCGGACGACATCGGCAGACGCGGGGGGAAGGTCGATGAGGACGTGCAAAGCACGGTCGGCCGGAGGCCCGGCATGCGCGCTGCTGAACGTCGGCGCGTCGCTCGCGGGGAACGACTCTTCGTCCGCTTCGTCGATCGGATCTTTCGTGGTCACCGGGTGAGCATGGCGCGCGCAAGCGCGGCTGTCATGCGGATGACAGCGGGATGTCCCATGCCGAGTGCGCGCGGCCGCGTGCTCAGGGGTAGACCGGCGGCCACGGCGGCGCGCCGTGGGCGATGCCGGAGTAGCCGCCGATCCAGAGATCGCCCGTGTTCGTCGCCGAGATCTGGTACCAGTAGCCGTTGGTCGGAAGAGGGAGCGGATCCGACCAGATCCAGCCGTCCCATCGGTAGAGGCCCGTGCTGGTCAGCGTGAAGACCTCGGTGTCGCTGCCCGCCCACGTTCCGTAGATCTCGCCGAGGCTGTCGGGTGCGGCGGTCGCTGTCCACGACGTGCCGTCGAAGTGGAAGGGCCCCGCCCACACGTCGTCGGGCGCGAGCGGCCAGATGTCGCGGATGCCGTACTGGCCGCTGCCGGGCCACACGGTGGGCGCGGACCACGCCAGCCCGTCGTAGTGATAGACGGTGAGGCGTGTGATCAGCCACAGATCGCCATCGCTCGTTCCGCGCAGCGCGCTGCCGTCGCCGTCGGGCGTGTAGCCGGCGGGCAAGGGGACGACGCGCCAGCTCCTGCCGTCGTAGCGCAGGAGCGCGGGACTGCCGGCGGGCGCGCGATCGCCGAGGAGCCAGACCGCGTCCGGCGTCGCGACGAGAGAGGTCGCGTACCAGCCGGCCGAAGGGAAGGGCGGCGACGTGGGAAAGGGCAGCTCCTGGAGCGCGCCGCCGTTCCAGTGCCAGAGGCTGGTGCTGGCGAGCCAGACGTCGCTGCCGTTCGAGGTGACGGTCGGGGGCGACGCCACGTTCAGCATCGGGAACAGCGACCAGTGCGCCCCGTCCCAGCGCGCGGCGAGCGCGCTCTCGTCCTGCGTCCCGATGCCCGTCAGCCAGACGTCGCCGCTCGGCGCGGCGTGGACGTACGCGGTCTGTTGGAAGAACGTCGTCACCGGGTCCCAGTCGCCGTACGCGCCGTGGCGCGCGCCTGGTCCGGCGATGGCCCACCGATCGTTCTCGTGTCCCGCCAAAACCAGGCCGTAACCGATGAAGGTGTCGTCGATGTAGTCCGGCCCGAGCGGGGAGACGTGGATGGCGTTGCCCTGGATCCCTCCGGCCCAGTGGTCGGCGAGGCTGGCGCCCGCCATCGTGTAGGCGTTCGCGGATGACCACGCACCGTCGGAGAGGGCCCAGCCGTCGCCGTCGCCGGTCGCGCTCTTGGCTGCGGCCCAGAGCGTGCCGTCGTCGAGGAGGCCCATGCGCGAGAAGTAGAGGTCGTGCTTCGCTGTGTAGAAGTCCGAGCGCTGCTGGATCGCGATGTCGCCGATCGTGAAGGCCGCTCCGTCCCAGTGAACCGAGCGGCCGATCTCGCTCGCCATCCAGACATCGTTGGCCGCGCGGCCGACCACGGCGGTGACGGCATCGGGGCCAACGTCGGCGGCTCTCCAACCGCCTGGCCCCGTCCAGTGATAGATCGTCGCTTCGTTGCCGGCGGCCCACGCCTCGTCGCGGCTCGCCCCCCAGAGGCCCGTGATCCGCGCGAGCCCCGGCGCCGGCAGCATCGTCCAGCCGCCGCTCGCATCGCCGCGCACGACGTCGCCGGCGTTCGATCCGATGAACACCGTGCCGTCGGCGGCTTCCGACACCGCGGTCAGGTCCGAGGCGACGCCGACGTCGACCAGCGCCCAGTCGGCCGAGGCGAGAGGGTTGACGACCCCGTGGAGCACGGTCCCGCCGGCGCCGACGGCCCACATCTCTCCCGACCGCGGCGACGAGAGATCGGCGAGCGCGCTGCCCTGCGGCCGCGGCGTCACCCAGCACCAGCCGTCGCGCGTGCGCGTGGCGCAGGCGTCGATCGCGTACGGCGGAACTTGCGGATCGATCCGCGTTCCGGTCGTCACCGGAGCGGTGAAGGCCTCGCCACCGTCGGGATTCTGCGTCCCGCCGGCGTCCTGAGATCCGGCCGCGGCGTCGGCCTGCGGCGGCACGCCGCTCGCGTCGGCGCGGATCGGCGGCGCGCACCCGCTCGCCCCGACGCCCGCCACGCAACCACCCGCAACGAGGACCGCCCAACCCACCCGCACCTCGACAAACGTCATCACCGCGCGGCGAAAAACAATGTTCGCACACGGGCTGGGGGCGGACGCCGGCAACTCCGTCAGGGCTCGTCCCGTCGAGGGCGTTCGACAGCGATGTCGATTTCGCCGTGAAAGATCCCCGATCGGCCCCGTTCGTGGTGTGCGCCCGCGGAACATTTCAGCTGCGGGCGCAGGAGAGATTCATGAAAAACCGGTGGAGTGTGGCCATGGTCGTCGGTGTGTGGCTGGTCGGACAGGCGACCGCTTTCGCGGAGGACTCGGCGGCGGCGCCCAATGGGTCGGACGAGGCTGCGGCGGCGGCGCTCCAGCGCGGAACCGAGTTGCGGCGCGCGGGACGAGACGCAGACGCGCTACAGGTCTTCGAGCGCGTCCTGGCGCAGCGCCCGTCGCCGGAAGCGCGCGCGCAGGTCGCGCTGGCGGAGCAGGCGACGGGGCGGTGGGTCGCCGCCGAGCGCGATCTCGTCCAGGCGCTCGCCTCGGCCGACGATCCTTGGATCGCCAAGAACCACGCCGAGCTGCAGAGCGCGCTCGCATACATTCGAGCTCACCTCGGCCAGCTCGAGCTCGTCGGCTCGCCGGCCGGAGCGACGGTGCTGCTGAACGGCGCCCGCGTGGGAACGTTGCCGCTCGCGTCGCCGCTCACCGTCGCGGCGGGCGAGGCGGTTGCCGGCCTCACCGCCGACGGATACACGCCGCTGTCGCGCAAGGTCACGATCGAGCCGGGCCGGCTCGCTCGCGAGGTCATCGAGCTGCCCGCGGTCGGCGCGGCGACCGCGGACCAGCGCAGCCCAGGAGCGGCCGCATCGCCGCACGCGCTGCCGCTCATCGACGCGGCATCTCAGCCTTCAGCGCAGTCGGGCGGGGCCGACGACAGCCGGTGGACGTGGCGCGAAAGAGCGGCCATCGGCGCCGCCGGTGTCGGCGTCGTCGGCCTGGCCCTGGGTATCGGTTTCGGCCTGTCGTCGATGTCGAAGCACGACGACGCCGCGAAAGTCTGTTCGGGGACGTGCAGCGACCAGCACGGCGTCGATCTGTGGAACCAAGCTCGGTCGGCGGGAAACGTGTCGACCGCGGCCTTCGTCGTGGCCGCCGCAGGTCTGGCGGGCGGCGCGGCGCTGTGGTTCACGGCGTCGCGCCCGGCGTCGGCCGGGCCGACGCAAATCGGACTGGGGTTCGGCACTCTGCAAATGAAAGGGACCTGGTGATGCGCTCTTTGAAATGGCTCGGGGTCGGGATCATGTTCGGCGCCGCGCTCTTCGCGGGCAGCTGTAACGGCATTCTGGACAACGACGGCACCCACGGCCTGCAGCACACGAACGACATGATCGATGCCGGCGCCGACAGCGCGTCGCCAACGACGGTCGATGGCGGTGGCCGCGGGACCGGCGGCGCGCCGCTGTCGGGCAGTGGGGGAGGTGGCGGCGCCGCGGGCGCAGGCGCCGGCGGGACCGGATCCGGTGGCACGACGGTCATCGGTGGCAGCGGTGGAACCGCGGGCGCCGGCGATGCCGGCATCGACGCCGGGCCGATTTGCACGGCGGGCAAGACCCAGTGCGCAGGCGCCGTCGTTCAGACGTGCAACAGCGCCGGTCAGTGGGTCTCGGGGATGACTTGCCCCTACGGTTGCGCGGCCGGCGCGTGCAACGCGTGCATGACGGGAACGATGCAAACACAGGCCTGCGGAAATTGTGGGACGCAGGCCCGAACCTGCGTCAACGGAGCCTGGGGCTCATACGCTGCCTGCAGTGGTCAAGGCGTCTGCGCGCCCGGCGCAGCCGGCAGCCAATCGTGCGGGAATTGCGGCACGCAATCGCGCACGTGCACCTCGAGCTGCCAGTGGGGCGCCTTCGGCACCTGCGCCGGTGAGGGCGTGTGTGCGCCCGGAGCGGTCAGCAGCCAGGCGTGCGGCAACTGCGGCAGCCAATCGCAGACCTGTACGTCGAGCTGCCAGTGGCCGGGCTTCGGCGCGTGCGCCGGCGAAGGCACATGCGCACCCGGCAGCCAGACGAGCTGCGCATCGGGCATCCAGAGCTGCGGCGGAGTGGCGACCTGCCAGAGCAATTGCTCGTACGGATCGTGTCAGCCAACCGGTTGCACGCCGTTCGTCGTCGCGCAGAACGGAGACAACAACGGACCGTATGGTTGCGGCCCGCAGGCCTTCTCCTCCCAGACCTGCGGGTTCGCCATCGCGGCGAGTTGCCCGGCCGGCACGACGCGCTCGTCGTGCGTGGTCGCCGACGTCGGCGGCCGCGGTTCGTGCACGTTCACCGGCTTCACCTCGTCCGACCCCGGCAACCCGAGCTGTAACTTTCAGGCTTCGGTCGGCGCGACCGAAGGCACCCACTGCGCGGTGACGGTGTACTGCGTAGGGCCTTGAGCGACGCGGGGCCGTGGCCCGCGCGCTATGCCAGGGGCGTTCGCGGCGTGGGCGCCTTGCGGACGCTCTTCGCCGGGCGGCGCGCCGGCACGGCGTGCAATCCGGAGCGCACCACGCGCTCCATGACCTGCTCCTGAGCACCGCGCTTCGGTTCGTCGCCCTGGATGACCTCGCGCGTGTAGAGCCCGGTCGCGTCCATGCGGTAGGCCTGCCGGTTCGGGTCGAGCGCCGGCTCCATCACCTCGTGCCGCAGCCGCTCGCGCAGCGTCTTGTCTTCGACGGGGAACAGGATCTCCACGCGCCGATAGAGATTGCGCGGCATCCAGTCGGCCGACGACAGGTAGAACTCCTCCTCGCCGGCGGGGCCGAACGCAAACACGCGCTCGTGCTCCAGGAAGCGCCCCACGATGGAGACGACGCGGATGTTGTCTGAGACGCCGGGTACGCCGGCGCGCAGGCAGCAGATGCCGCGGATGCAGAGATCGATCGACACGCCGGCCATGGACGCGCGGTACAGCGCCTGGATCACCCGCATGTCGACCAGCGCGTTCAGCTTGGCGAAGATCTTCGCCGGCCGTCCCGACGCTGCGCGCTTGGTCTGCTCGTCGATGTGGCCGAGGATCGCGTCGGCCAGCCCCAGCGGCGCGACCGCTATCTTGCGGTAGCGCCCCTTCTTCGAGAAGCCCGACAGCGAGTTGAACAGATCCGAGACGTCCTCGCCGATCTGGGGGTCGCAGGTGAACATGCCGATGTCGGTGTAGAGCCGCGCCGTCGACGAGTTGTAGTTGCCGGTCGACAGGTGCACGTAGCGCTTGAGGCCGTCGGTCTCCTGCCGCACGACCAGCACCAGCTTGGCGTGGGTCTTCGACACCGCCTGGCCGAAAAAGACGTGCGCGCCGACGCGCTCGAGGTTGCGCGCCCAGGTGATGTTGTTCTGCTCGTCGAAGCGCGCCTTGATCTCGACCGAGACCGCGACCTGCTTGCCGTTCTCGGCGGCGTGCACCAGCGCGCGCACGGCGTCGGCGGTCGAGCCGGCACGATAGAGCGTCATCTTGATCGCCAGCACGTGCGGATCGTCGGCGGCGCGGCGCAGGAAATCCAGCACCGGGCCGAACGAATCGTACGGGTGGTGCAGCATGAGATCGCGCGCGCGGATCGCCGCGAACGGGTCCTCGCCGTCCGCGAACGCCGGATGAACGCGCGGCAGGAACGGCGGATCGCGCAGGTCGGGGCGGTTGAGGAGCGCGATCGACATGAGCGCGCCCAGGCCCAGCGGTCCCGACGAGTCGTAGACGTCCTCCTCGTCGATGGCGATCTTCTCCATCAGGAAGCTGCGGATGCGCTCGGGCGTGCCGGCGGCGATCTCCAGCCGCACGCAATCACCGAAGCGGCGCTGCCGGATCTCGCGGTCGACGATCGACAGCAGATCGTGCGCCTCGTCCTCGAGGATCGCGATGTCCATGTCGCGGGTGACGCGGAACGGATGGCAGCCGAGGACCTCCATCCCCGGGAAGAGATCGCCGAGGTGCGCGGCGATGAGCTGCTCGAGCGGCAGGAACTCCTGCACGTTCTCGGCGCCCTCGGCGGGCTCGACCCCGAGGCTCGCGAAGGGGATGAAGCGCGGGAGGATCTCCGGAACCTTGACGCGCGCGAACTTCTGCTCGCCGGTGTCGGGGTCGCGCGTCTCGACGGCCAGCGACAGCGACAGGTTCGAGAGGAACGGGAACGGGTGGCCGGGGTCGACGCCGAGCGGCGTCAGAACCGGGAAGACCGACCGGCGGAAGTAGCGCTGCCCCAGCTTCTTGGTGTCCGCGTCCAGCGACTCCCAGTCGCGCAGGTGGATGCCCTGCGCCGCCAGGCCGGGCAGCAGATCATCCGACAGCAACTTGGACGCCACCTCGAGCTGTCGCCGCAGGATACGGCCGATCTCCGCCAGCTGCTCGCCCGGGCTCATCCCGTCGGGGCTGGCTTCGATCACCGACGCTTCCAGCTGCTCGTGCAGGCCCGAGACGCGGATCATGAAAAATTCGTCCAAGTTCGACGCGAAGATCGCTAGGAACTTGAGGCGCTCAAGCAGGGGCCAACGCGGGCTCAGCGCCTGTCCCAGCACCCGCTCGTTGAACCCGAGCCAGGAGATCTCGCGGTTGATGTAGAGCGAACGGTCGTCGAGCGCCGGCGCGTTCACTTCGGCCGACGCCTTGCTTCCAACCTCGTCAGCGAGCGCTGTGGGCGCCGCGGACCCCTCGGCAGACGAAAGGACTTTTTGCATGGCTACCTGCGAACCGGCACATTACTGCGGCCCCCGGGGTCGTCATGTCTCGGTTCTGCAACATTCGGCCGGTTTGGGCCAGCGGGGCCGTTGTCGTTTGGTCTGGGCATCGTTTTCACTGGGTAGGCCCAGGCCGGGGGATGGCGCGCAGGGCCGCCCGCAGCTCTTCCGCCGTCAAGCGGTGGCGGAAGGCCTCGAGCCCGTCGATGGTCACGACGGGGATGTCCAGGCCGTAAGCTTCGATGAGCTTTCGGCTCTTCGAGATGTCGCGCACGTCGAGGTCGAAGGAGATCTCACGTTGCACCTGTGTGAGCACGGCATGGACGTCGTCGCAGAGATGGCAGCCTGGCTTGGAGTAGAGAATCACCTTTGCGCTCATCGCGTCGGGCCCTCCGGCCCTGAATCTAGTGCAGTGGCCCGAAGATCACGACCTTTACACGACCGGGCTCTCCGTGGCCCCATGGCGGAGTCGAAATCCCTTAGTTGATAGGAGAGACATTCATGACGAAGCTCCAGACGCTGCAGACGGCCATGAGCGCGGTTGTTCTTTTCGCCGCCTGCTCGACGAGCATGAGCTCCCCGAGCGGGACGACCGCCGTCGTCGATGCAGGCTCGGACGGCCCGCCCAGCCGCGCCAGCCAGGTGGTCACCGACGGCTACGTCACGGCCGGGCCGTGGGCGGGCGGCGGCTTCACCGCGACCGATCCGGGGGCCGCGACCATCGTGCCCGCCTGTACGGCTGACAGCTGTACACCGGCGTTCGCGGGCAACGAGTTCTGCATGCAGGGCACGGTCACGGGGCGCCCCGACTACACCGGCTTTGCCATGCTGGGCTGGAACGTGAACGAGCCGGCGGGGGGCACGGCCGGAACCTGGGCCGTGCCCGACAGCGGCGGGATCACGGTCACCGTCGTGAACAATCCGAGCTCGACGGCGTTGCGCGTGCAGCTGCAGGGCACCAATCCGCACGACGGCTCCGATCGCTGGTGCGCGAATCTGGTCAGTGGCCGGCCGATCGCCTGGAGCGACTTCAAGACCAACTGCTGGATCGGCGGCACGCCCCAGAATCCGCTGACGCCGGGTACGCCGATCCAGCAGGGTTCGATCATCGTTCCGGGGTTGCTGACGGATCTTCCGTTCGACGTCTGTCTGATCGATCTCCAGTTTCAGCCGTAACGGCGATCGCGATCGGCGCCCGGATGGCTGACGCGGGCCAGCGCGTCGCGCACCGAGGCGACGGCGGCGACGCGGCAACCGAGCCGGCTGGCGAGGTCGGCGGGCCGCGCGCCGCCGAGCAGGCGCGCGGCGATGCCGTCGACGAGATCGGCGCGGATCGCGCGCGCCCCGAACGCCGGGTAGCCGACGGACGCGTAGATCGCCGGCGGCAGATCCGCGTCGGTCGCCAGCGAGGGCGCGCCCGGCCGGGGCGCCGCCAGGCCGCGCCCGGGGCCGACCTGCGCGTTACACAACGCGACACGCGCCGCGATCGCGTCTTTGCCCAGCAGCGCGGGCACGAACACGACGTGCCGCCCGACGCGGAC
>Ga0265314_10000887_pt1 | contig 35662 bp, 31 predicted proteins | sample 4126metaG_FD_203106 | JGI IMG/M metagenome (GOLD analysis project Ga0265314, IMG submission 203106) | Rhizosphere microbial communities from Carex aquatilis grown in University of Washington, Seatle, WA, United States - 4-1-26 metaG | ecosystem: Host-associated > Plants > Roots > Rhizosphere >...
CATGCCTTGATAAACCGCTCACGCTCGCGCCGGGGCAGACCGAATTGATCCCCACCGGGATCGCGATCCATCTCGCCGATGCGGGCCTGGCGGCGGTGATCCTGCCGCGCTCGGGACTCGGCCACAAGCACGGCATCGTGCTCGGCAACCTGGTCGGGCTCATCGATTCCGATTACCAGGGACAGATCTTCGTTTCGACCTGGAACCGCGGCAATGCGGCGTTCGTGATCAATCCGATGGAGCGCCTCGCCCAACTCGTGGTCGTGCCGGTCGTGCAGATAGAGTTGAACGTGGTGGATAATTTCGAATCGAGTTCGCGCGGCGCCGGCGGCTTCGGCAGCACGGGAAAACACTAAGGATGAAGGCGGAAGGCGGAAGGCGGAAGGAAAAGCGAAACGATCTGCACCCGTGGGTGCATCGCTTTCTTTCATCCTTCATCCCTCATCCTTCATCCTTCGTCCAATACACACGCGACGATCGCTGATCGACCATGTCGACACCCGAGTCCCCCGCAATCATCCTTTTCGCCCACGGCGCGCGCGATCCGGAGTGGGCGCAGCCGTTCAAAAAGATCAAGCGCGTGCTGGAAGCCAAACGACCCGGGGCCGTCGTCGAACTCGCGTTTCTCGAGTTCATGGCCCCCTCGCTCGCAGATGCCGTTACGAAGCTCGCGTCAGGCGGCCACCAGTCAATCACGATAGCGCCGTTGTTCATGGCGCAGGGCGGGCATCTGAAAAACGATCTACCGAATATCCTCGAAGCACTGCGCGCCGAACACCGTGACACGGAAATTACCTTGTTACCGGCTGTCGGCGATGTCGACGCGATACTAGACGCCATCGCCGGCTGGCTGGTCAGCGCAACCGCGCGTTGATGCGTTACACCCTTAACCGATGAATGCCATGAAAAAACTTTTCCTGATTGCACTGCTCGCGCTATGCGCCGCACCGGTCTGCGCGCAGACCCCGCTGCCCGAAATCACGCTCTCGATCAAGGGCCACAAGCTCACGGCGGAAGTCGCCGCCAACGACAATACACGCACCACCGGGCTCATGTACCGGCGCATGATGCCGGAAAACCGCGGCATGCTGTTCGTGTTCGCCTATGCGCAGCCGCAAAGCTTCTGGATGATGAACACTTACCTGCCGCTCAGCATCGCTTTCGTCGATGAGCAGGGCGTCATCGTCAACATCGCCGACATGAAACCGCTCACCACCGATCCGCATCCGTCGGCGAAGCCGGCCAAGTACGCGCTCGAAATGAACCAGGGCTGGTTCGCTAAACGCGGCATCAAGGCCGGCGCCCGGATCGACGGCCTTAAAGAAGCGCCCGCGGCCCAATAAAAGGCAGACGCGCTGCGGATGCAATAAAAAAGCGCGCGGGAATACCGCGCGCTTTTCGCGAACGCGGCGCCGCAACGGCCCGCGCCGGATGTTTACAGTCCGCCGTGCGACTGCGCGACCATGCAGAACAGCATCGGGATCGACAGCATCGTGTTGATGCGCGAGGTCATGCCCGCCAGTTTCGCGGCCGCGGCCTTTTCCTCGGGTGATACGGTCACGATACCCAGCGCCTTTTTCTGGTTCGGCCAGATGATCATCCAGACGTTGTATGCCATGATAAGGCCCAGCCACATGCCGATGCCGATGGCGTGCACGCCCTTGGTCAGCGTCAGCGCCGGCACCAGATAATGGTTCATCCAGGCGAGCAAAAGACCAAGAATCACCGTTGCCAGCGCCGACCAGCGGAACCAGAACAGCGCCGCCGGAGCGATCACCTTGCTGACGGCAGGCTTCTGATCATCGGGAATCTTGGGCATCGACGGCGTCTGCACGAAGTTGAAATACCACAGCAGCCCGATCCACATCACGCCCGCCATCACGTGCAGCCAGCGCGCGATGAAAAAATCGCTCGTGCGCACGCCGTCCGTCAACCCGCCTACCGCGAGCACGATGACGATCAACACGACGACCCCTGCCGTTATGGTTCTGCCGAGTGACGAGAAAAAAGCACCCATGGCTCCGCTCCTTTTAGTTGGTTTGAATTTTTGGACTTCCCTGACGCGCAAATATTAGCACATCGCAGGCGCGGCGTTCGCCCCCAGGCGGGCGCGCCGAAGAAGTCCCGAATCAATTCAGGATTTTAACCGCCGATAGCGCGATGGTAATGACGCCGGCATCGCTGCCGGCGCTTACTGGGCCGGCGGCGCGGCGACTTGCAGAAAGACTACGCCATCTTCGATCCTGACCGCATAGGAGTGCGTACAGCCCTTGTCCGGCGCAACCGCGTTGCCGTCGTCCAGGCCGACGTTCCAGCCATGCAGCGGGCATGCGACCGTGCGGCCGAATACGATGCCTTGCGACAAGGGGCCGCCTTTATGCGGACATTTGTCGGCGAGCGCGAACACTTCGTCTTCCGCGGTGCGGAATACCGCGATGTTGCCATGCGCGCTTTTCACCACGCGTGCACCCAACTGCGGGATCGCCGCCAGCGCGCACACCTTGTGCCAGCCATCCGCACCGACATCCGTCATTTCAACAGCCCCTTCGTTTTGAACGTACACCTGGATGCCCGCATTATCCGCCGCCGCCCGCCTGGATTGATTCATGCGTATCACGCCTCCAGCATTTCGAATTCACGCGCCGCTGCGCCGTTCGCGCGCTCGCGCCACGGATCCGGTTCGCCCTGCAACGCAAAGCGCAGGCGCGCATACAGCGCCTTGCGGTTGTCGGCGTCCTCGACGACGCGTTCCTTGACGTAGTCGAGGCCGACGCGCGCGACGTAATGCACGGTGCGGTCGAGATAGCGCCCCTCCTCACGATAAAGCTGCAGGAAAGCGCCCGCATACTCGAGCACCTCTTCGCGGGTCTTGACCTTGCACAGGAATTGCGCGACCTCCGCCTTGATCCCGCCGTTGCCGGCGACGTAGATTTCCCAGCCCGAATCGACACCGATCACGCCGACGTCCTTGATCGTGGCCTCGGCGCAGTTGCGCGGGCAACCGGACACCGCGAGCTTGACCTTGTGCGGCGCATACATGCGCCACAAGTCTTTTTCGAGTTCGATGCCCATGTTGGTCGAATCCTGCACGCCGAAGCGGCACCATTCGGAACCCACGCAGGTCTTTACCGTACGTAATGCCTTTGCATACGCATGTCCCGACGGCATATCGAGATCGCGCCAGACGCCGGGCAGGTCTTCCTTTTTCACGCCCAGCAGATCCATGCGCTGGCCGCCGGTGACCTTGACCGTCGGGATTTTGTACTTGTCGACGACGTCGGCAATGCGCCGCAATTCGGCCGCATTGGTGGTGCCGCCCCACATGCGCGGGACTACCGAATACGTGCCGTCTTTCTGGATGTTGGCGTGCGCGCGCTCGTTGATGAAACGCGACTGCGGATCGTCCGCGGCCTCGTGCGGCCACGTCGACAGCAGATAGTAATTGAGCGCCGGCCGGCAGGTAGCGCACCCGTTGGTCGTGCCCCACTCCATGAACTGCATCACTGCGGCGATAGATAGCAGATGCTGCTGGCGTATCGTGCGCCGAACCTCCTCGTGCGTGTGCTCGGTGCAGCCGCACACGGGCTTGTTCTTGGTTTGCGCTGGCTGGTACGCGCCGCCGACCGTGGACGCAAGTATCTGCTCGACAAGTCCGGTGCACGATCCGCACGAACTCGAAGCCTTGGTGTGCTTGCGCACGTCGTCGAGCGTGAAGAGCCCCTGCTCCTTGATCGCCTTGACGATGGTGCCCTTGCACACGCCGTTGCAGCCGCACACTTCCATCGCATCGGACATCGCAGCGGCTTTGTTCTGCCCCTGGTGGCCGCTGTTGCCCAGATGCGACTGGCCGAACATCAGGTGGTCGCGGATTTCGTGGATGTCCTGCTTGTCGCGCAGCAACTGAAAATAGTACGCGCCGTCGACCGTGTCGCCGTAGAGCACGCTGCCGATCACGCGGTTGTCGCGCAGCACGAGCCGCTTGTACACGCCGCCGACGGAATCGTGCAACACGATTTCCTCGGTGCCCGTACCGCCCGAAAAATCGCCGGCGGAAAAAAGATCGATGCCTGTCACCTTCAACTTGGTCGAGATCACCGAGCCCTGGTAGCGGCCGATGCCGAAATGCGCGAGGTGATTGGCGCACACTTTCGCCATGTCGAAGAGCGGCGCCACCAGGCCGTACGCAACGCCGCGGTGAGCCACGCATTCGCCGACCGCGTAAATTTTCGGATCGTAGGTTTGCATCGTATCGCTGACGACGATGCCGCGATTGCAGTAGAGGCCCGCAGACTCCGCGAGCTCGATGTTCGGGCGTATGCCCACCGCCATTACGACGAGATCGGCGGCGAGCTCGCTGCCATCCTTGAAGCGCACGCTTTTGACCCGTCCGTCTTTGCCGTCGTCGCGGTCGCCGACGATTTCCGTCGTCTGCGTCTTCAACATGAAGTTGAGGCCCTTCGCTTCCAGCGACTGCTGCAGCATGCCCGCCGCCGTGCGGTCGAGCTGGCGTTCCATCAGCCATTCCATCAGGTGCACGACCGTCACGTTCATGCCGCGCAGCTTGAGCCCGTTGGCGGCCTCGAGACCCAGCAGTCCGCCGCCGATCACGACCGCGTGCTTGAAGCGGGACGCCGCGTCTATCATCGCGTTGGTGTCCTGGATATCGCGATACGAAATCACGCCGTCGAGCTTCACGCCGGGAACCGGCAGGATGAAAGGATTGGACCCGGTCGCGAGGAGCAGGCGGTCGTATTCGGCTTCCGTGCCGTCGGCGGCGATGACTCTTTTGGCGACGCGGTCGATCTTGACGACCTTCTTGTCGAGATGCAGCTTGATGTTGTTCGCCGCGTACCAGTCGAGATCGTTCAACATGATCTCTTTCAACGTCATCTCGCCCGCGAGCACCGGCGACAGCAGGATGCGGTTGTAATTGGCGTGCGGCTCGGCCCCGAATACCGTGATGTCGTAGAGGTCCGGCGAGATTTTCAGCAACTCTTCGAGCGTGCGCACGCCCGCCATCCCGTTGCCGATCATGACGAGTTTCATTTTTTGCATTTTCGTGCTCCCGGTAACTTTACGCCGTGCGCAACCGCGGTGCGGCGCTTTCGGCTGTATGCGCGAGTCCGACCACCTCGCCGATCACGATCAACGCGGGGCTGCCGAGCACGGCGCCGGCTGCGGCATCCGCGAGTGTTGCGAGCGTCGCGATCACGTGCCGCTGCAGTTCCGTCGTGCCGTGCTGGATAGCGGCGGCCGGCGTCGCTGCCGGCATGCCCGCCGCCTGCAGCGCCGCCGCGATCGCGGCGATGCGCTGCATACCCATGTAAATCACCAGCGTCGTATCGACGCGCGCGAGCGCCGCCCAGTCGGGACCGCTGCCGTCACGCGTGTGGCCGGTCACGAACGTAACGCCGCGCGCGAGACCGCGATGGGTGACTGGAATGCCCAATGCGGCGGGCACGCCGATGCCCGCGGTGATACCCGGTATCACTTCGCACTCAATGCCGGCTTGGGCGAGCGTCAACGCCTCCTCGCCGCCGCGGCCGAATACGAACGGATCGCCGCCCTTGATGCGCGCGACGATGCTGCCGCGCGAGGCCAGCTTCACCATCAGCCGCTCGATGAATTCCTGCGGCGTCGACTTGCAGCCGCCGCGTTTGCCGACTTCGATCATCCGCGCGGCGGGCGCGAATTCGAGCACGCGCCGGTCCACCAAATCGTCGATCATCACGACATCGGCGCACGCCAGCGCGCGCACCGCTTTCAACGTGAGCAGCTCGGGATCGCCGGGCCCCGCGCCGACCAGATAGACTTTGCCGCTTTTCATCGCATGCACCTTTTTCCCCCGGACTCAGGCCGCGGGCCGTAACTGTTTTTGGTACAGGAACTCGAGCACGCGACCGCGCAACTCGTGGTAACGATTGTCCTTGACGAGCGCCAGGCGCTCGCGCGGACGCGCGAGATTGACCTCGACGATATCGCCGACCGTCGCCGCGGGACCGTTGGTCATCATGACGATGCGGTCCGACAGCAGCACCGCTTCGTCGACGTCGTGCGTCACCATCAACACGGTGCTGCCGGTCTTGGTCACGATCTTCAAGAGTTCGTCCTGCAGGTGCGCGCGCGTCAGGGCGTCGAGCGCACCGAACGGCTCGTCGAGCAGCAGCACCTTAGGCTCCATCGAGAGAGCGCGCGCGATGCCCACGCGTTGCTTCATGCCGCCAGAAATTTCGTTTGGCCGCTTGTCGGCGGCATGGCTGAGCTGCACGAGTTCCAGCGCTTTCAGGGTGCGCGCCTTCAACTGCGCTTTCGATTCGGTGGCGCCGAACACGCGTTCGACCGCCAGATACACGTTCTCCGCGCAAGTGAGCCACGGCAGCAGCGAATGGTTCTGAAACACGACGCCGCGATCGGGCCCCGGGCCGGCGATCTCGCGTCCCGCGCACAGGAGCACGCCGCTGCTGGGCTGCAGCAACCCGGCGACCATGTTGAGCAGCGTCGACTTGCCGCAACCCGAATGGCCGATCAGCGTGACGAATTCGCCTTCGCGGATCGATACGTTGACGTCCTTCAACGCGATGAAGGAGCCGTGCTTCGTTTTGAACGACATGTTCGCCTGCTCGACCGATACGAATTTTTCCATGCTGGTCTCCCGTTAACGGTATTCAAAACGACGCGCGAGCAGCATCAGCGCCTGCTCGAGCAGGAACCCGACGATGCCGACCGTGAATATCGCGATGATGATGTGTTCGACGTTCAGGTTGTTCCACTCGTCCCACACCCAGAAGCCGATTCCGACGCCGCCCGTCAGCATTTCAGCGGCCACGATCACGAGCCACGCCACGCCGATCGCGAGACGGATCCCGGTCAGCATGAACGGCAGCACCGCCGGAAAGAGGATGCGGGTGAACACCTTCCACTCCGACAGGTTGAGCACCTTTGCAACGTTCAGGTAATCCTGCGGCACTTCGCGCACGCCGGCGGCGGTGTTGATGATCATCGGCCAGATGCTCGATATGAAGATCACCCAGATCGCAGCCGGGTTCGCGGCCTTGAACACGAGCAGCCCGATCGGCAGCCATGCGAGCGGCGATACCGGGCGCAGCAGGCTCACGATCGGCGAGGTCATGCCGGCGAGAAAACGAAAGCGCCCGATCATGAAGCCCAGCGGAATCCCGATCAGCGCGGCAAGGCCGAACCCGATGCCGACGCGGCCGAGCGAGTTGAGGATGTTCCAGCCGATCCCCTGATCGTTGGGACCCTTGCGGTAAAACGGATCGCCGAACACCTGCACCGCCGAATGCCACGTCTTGACCGGTCCCGGCAGCGCGCTGCCTTTCGCCACCAACGCCCATGCCACCACAAACAGCACCATGCCGAACGCGATCGGAATCGCGTGCCGAAGAAATTCCGCGATCTCTTCCTGATAGCGTTCGACGAGCGGCGTATGCCGTCTCACGGGCGGCGGCAAGTCCACCGGCTCAGCCTTGACCGCGGCAACCGGTGCGCTCGCCGGCGCCGGCGCGTCGGTCACGAACTTCTCATGCGTCAGGATTGCGGCACTCATACGAATCTCCCGGGATTGTCTTCAACCATGTCACGCCACCTTGATCTTGAAACTGCCGGCGTATTTCTTGGGCTCCTTGCCATCCCATACCACGCCGTCGATGAGCTTCGAGGTGCGGAAATCCGATTTCGGCAACGGCGTCTTGGTTGCCGCCGCCGCCTGCTTGTAGATGTCGATGCGATTCACCTTTTTCGCGACGGCCAGATAATCCGGGTCTTCCTTCAACAGGCCCCAGCGCCGGTGCTGCGTCATGAACCACATGCCGTCCGACAGGTACGGATAGTTGACGTAACCCTCGTTGTAAAACTTCATGTAGTCAGGCTCGTCCCACTTCTTGCCGATGCCGTTGTCGTAGCGGCCCAGCATGCGCGCGAGTATCACGTCGGAGTCGGTGTTTACGTACGACTTGTCGGCGACCGTCTGCGCGGTTTTCTGGCGGTTCGACAACGACGAGTCGATCCAGCGCCCCGCCTCGAGGATCGCGGACGTCAACGCGCGCGCAGTGTTCGGGTACTTGGCGACGAATTCCGCCGTGGTGCCGAGCGTCTTCTCGGGGTGGTCCTTCCAGATTGCCTGCGTGGTCTCGACCGTAAACCCGATGCCGTCGACGATCGCGCGGTTGCCCCACGGTTCACCGACGCAATAACCGTCCATGTTGCCGACGCGCATGTTGGCGACCATTTGCGGCGGCGGCACCGTGATGATCTTGGCGTCCGTAAACGGGTTGATGCCGTTTGCGGCCATCCAGTAGTAAATCCACATCGCGTGCGTGCCGGTCGGGAACGTCTGCGCGAACGTGTATTCGCGCTTTTCCCTGTCCATCAGGGCTTTCAGCGATGCGCCGTCTTTCACGCCCTTGTCGTTGAGTTTCTTCGACAGCGTGATCGCCTGCCCGTTGTGATTGAGGTTCATCAGCACCGCCATGTCCTTCTTCGGCCCGCCGATGCCCATCTGCACGCCGTAGATCAGGCCGTAGAGCACGTGCGCCGCGTCGAGTTCGCCGTTGACGAGCTTGTCGCGCACCGACGCCCACGATGCTTCCTTGCTGGGGATGATCTTGATGCCGTACTTCTTGTCGAATTCCATCACCGAGGCCATGACGACCGATGCGCAGTCGGTCAACGGAATGAAGCCGATTTTCAATTCGGTTTTCTCCGGCGCATCGGACCCCGCCGCCCACGCGCCCTGGCGTATCGCGTCCGGCACCAGGCTCATGATTGCGGCTCCGGTGAGCGCGCTGCCGCGGCGCAGAAATTCGCGGCGCGTATCGCTGGTGGCCGGCTCGATGTTGGTTTCGTTTGCATTTTTTGCCTCGTCACTCATGCTGTGCTCCCGTTTCAGTTTGAATCCGTCGTGGCGCCCTGTTCGTATCGCCCAAAAAAATGGCGTCCATTCTTCCGCAGGCTTACTTGCCCCGAAAAAATGGACGCCGTTGTCCAGGTCAACCTCGCATCCGTCATTGGATGCAACGCTTCATGCACAGCTATGAGCAAGTGCCATGCCACCGACCAAGAAACGATCTAATACATTGACTTTAAACGGTTAGTTACCTCGGACAAGGAAGAGGACAAGAGCCCGCGCCCGCACTGTTGCGGTGCACCATCGGGGCGTGATGCATCAATATGAGGTGGCCGACTACGAAATCAGTCCGGCAACCGCGATCAATTGACGCGACACGTCTGCGAGCCGCGAGTTGCTCTCCATCGCCTGCTTGCGCAATGCGCTAAAAGCTTCTTCTTCGGACAGATTGCGGCTCTTCATCAGGATGCCTTTGGCCTTTTCGATGACTTTGCGGTCGGCGAGCTTTTCTTCAATATCGTCAAGTTCGCGCTTCAACGCCTGAAACTGCTCGAAGCGCGCGACTGCCGCATCGATGATCGGCCCGATGCGCTCGCCGGGCATGCCGTCGACCACGTACGCGCTCACCCCGGCCTGCGTCGCGGCGCGAATCTTCTCGCTGTCGCCGTCGTGCGTGAACATCACGACCGGACGCGGGTCGTCGCGCGTGACGACGCACAGGTTTTCCAATGTGTCGCGGTCCGGCGAGTCGGTATCGATGATCACGATATCGGGCTTCAACGCGCTGACCTGGCGATGCAGGTCGAATGTCGACGGCACGTACGCGATAACTTCATAGCCCGCGCGCGTGAGCGCCTGCTGCAACACTTCGGCGCGTTCGACCGCCTCGTCGACGATCATGACTTTCAGCATGGTCACTCGCTTTGCTTGCGCATCCGGATCACGCGGCGGCCAGACTGCCGGTTTCGACGGCCACGATCGCTTTGGCCTGGTTCATGTCGTTCGTGTAACCGCTTCCGTACAGGCAGCATGCCAGCTGGTTCACGATTGGCAACGGTACCGGCGTCTCGCCGACCAGCGTGCCCTTGATCCACGCCGCGGTGGTTGCCGCGTCGATTGCGGCGGGCAGCGTCGGGATGCTTTTCAGCGGGCCCGCCTCCGCTTCGAACAGAATCTGCGCGGCGGCGTCCTTGAAGTATTCGATCCGCGGACGGCGCTTGGGATTGGCGAACGCCTCGCCCTCGGTGCTGCGCAACAACAGCGCGTGCCCGCTGGTCGTCAGCAGAAATTCGCGCATCAGTTCCAGGTACGGCGGATGCGACACGCTGACAATGCGCAGGCTTTCAGTCTCGAAAGGATCCATCAGCTTGGCGAGCGAATGCGCGCTCGAGCGCACACCCAGGCGTGCGCGCAGGCTCAACAAATCGGTGAGGCCGGGTGCCAGCACGGCCGTCGGCACGAATGCGATGCTGCCGCTGTCGAGCGTTTCCTGCGCCTGCGCGAGGCTCGCGCACGGCATCACGCCCAGTTCGCGCAATATGTAAGCGGTCGCAATTCGACCGTTGCCGGTCAACGGTCCGTGGATAAGCACGGGCACGCCGAAACGCTGCAACAGAAGCGCCAGGAGCGGCAGCAGGTTCGGCTGATGGCGCGCGCCGTTGTAGCTCGGCAGCACGATCGGCTTGGCCTTGGCGGCGGGCGCGCGCAGGCGAAACAGGCGTTCGCTCAATGCGCTGTAAAAGCCGAGCAATTCGGGCAGTGACTCGGACTTGACGCGCAACGCGATCAGGATGGCGCCGAGTTCGAGTTCCGGCACGCCGCCATCGAGCATCGCGCCGAACAGCTGATGCGCATCCTGCTCGGACAGGTCGCCGGCGCTGTCCGCGCCGCGGCCGATATCCTTGATGTAATTTGCGAAGTTCATGAGGTCGTCATCAGGAGTTAAGGATACGAGATTGTGAAAGTTGTGGCGAATCTGTAAGTTGAGTCGGGGCAGCGGGATCGCCGCCACCGGGCCGGCCCGCCGCGTTTTGCACCATTCGCTTGAGTTCCGGCAGGCACGACCCGCATTCGGTGCCGCATTTGAGCCTGCCCTGCAGTTGCTTAAGGTCGGCGCCGGCGGCCAGCACCGTGTTGATTTCGACCGCCGACACGTCGAAACAGTTGCACACGATGGCGCCGCGATTGAAACTGCCGCGCGGAGGCACCGCAACCGGCGCGAGTATCCACGAGCGCATTGCGTCGGCCGATGCGCCCTGCATCATCATGTTCTTCAACCAGTCCTGCGCGGCGGTCTCGCCCGCGAGGCACACGCTTTGCACGATGCCGTTTTCGATGCGCGCGGCTTTTTCCACGCGCCGCCGCGCATCGACGTAGCGCATGGTGCGCCGCGTGTCCTGCAGGTCGAGCAGGCGGTCGAGCGTATCGAGTACCGCCTCCGCGATGGGCCCGGCCGCGTAGCCGCGCAGCATCACTACCACGTCGTCGCGTCCGCTCAGGGTTAGCGTTGCATAATCGAAACCTTCGAGCAGCGGTTGCAGTTCGTCGCGCAACGTCTGCGCGCCGGCGGCCTCGGCGGTGGAGAAGCGGCGCATGGCGACAACGCGATGCGGCAAGGCCGCCTTTTCCACTTCGATGGCCGCATGTTTCAGTTCGGGCTGCTTCGACTGCGGATCGAACGCCGGCACCGTCAGCGCGTTGACGCCGCCGCCGCGCATGAACTGGCTGCCCCAGTGCATCGGCATGAAGACCTGCGCGGCGCGCATCTCGTCCGACGCGATTACCCGCACCGCGAGCTCGCCGCGCCGGCTCTTGAGCCGGGCTATATCGCCGTCCTTCAAGCCGCGGCGTTCCATGTCGCGCGCATGCATCGCGAGCCACGGTTCTTCGACGTGGTTGAAGAGCCGCGCGACCGTGCCCGTGCGGCTCATCGCATGCCATTGATCGCGCAGGCGGCCGGTGTTGAGCGCGAGCGGATAGCGCGCGTCGACTTTCTCGGCGGACGCCACATGTCTGGCGGCGACAAAACATGCGCGACCGTCGGCGGTCGGAAAGTTCCCATCCGCGTAGAGACGCTTGCTGCCTTCCGGAGCCCCCTGCGGCATCGGCCATTGCTGCGGTCCGGCGGTCTCGAGAACCGCATATGTAAGACCCGTGATGTCGAGGTCGCGCCCGCGCGTGCTTTCACGGTGCTCGTTAAAAATCTGCTCGGGCGCGGTATACGCGAACATGCGCTGCGCATGCGGATGGCCGAGCCTGGCGCCGAGCCGCAGCGCGAAATCAGTCGCCATCTGCCAGTCGGCGCGCGCCTCGCCCGGCGCGGCGACCGCCGCCCGCACGCGCGTGATACGGCGCTCCGAATTCGTTACGGTGCCCTCCTTCTCGCCCCATGTCGTCGCCGGCAAGAGCAGGTCCGCAAAAGCCACTGTGTCGGTATTGCGGTACGCCTCCTGCACTACGACGAATTCGGCGCGCGCGAGCGCCGCGCGCACGCGGTTCACGTCTGGCATCGACTGGGCGGGATTCGTACACGCGATCCATACCGCCTTGATGTCGCCGCGCTCGATCGCCTCGAACAATTCAACCGCGGTCTTGCCGGGTTGCGCCGGCACTGAATCTATTCCCCACAGCTGCGCGACTTCGGCGCGGTGTACAGGGTTCGCGAGATCGCGATGCGCCGACAAAAGGTTCGCCATCCCGCCGACTTCGCGCCCGCCCATCGCGTTGGGCTGGCCGGTGAGCGACAGCGGCCCGGCGCCGGGTTTGCCGATATGCGCGGACGCCAGATGCAGATTGATCAGGGCCGCATTGTTATGCGTGCCGTGCGAGGACTGGTTGAGTCCCTGGCAATAAAGCGACAGCGTCGCGCGCGACGCGCCGAACCATTTCGCCGCCCGTACGATGTCGGCGGCCGGCACGCCGCAGATGGCCGCAACCGCATCCGGCGTATATTCGCGCACCGCTTCTTTCAAGGCATCGAAGCCCGACGTATGCACGCGGATGTAGCCGATGTCGCACAAACCTTCCCACAACATCACGTGCAGCATCGCGTTGTACAGCGCGATGTCGGTTCCGGGCAGTATGGGCAGGAACAAATCAGCCGCCGCCGCGGTGTCCGTGCGCCGTGGATCGACGACGATGATTTTCAAATCCGGATTGCGCGCCTTGGCATCCTCGATGCGGCGGAACAATATCGGGTGCGCGAACGCCGTGTTGGAGCCGGCGATAAATATGCACTCGGCGAAGTCGATGTCTTCGTAACAGGCGGGCGGCGCATCGGCGCCAAGCGTTGCCTTGTAGCCCGCGACCGCCGACGACATGCACAGCCGCGAATTGGTATCGACGTTGTTGGTGCCGATCAGCCCTTTCGCCAGCTTGTTGAAGACGTAGTAGTCCTCGGTCAACAACTGGCCCGAAATATAAAATGCTACGCTGTCGGGCCCGTGTTCGCGGATGATGGCGGCGAATTTGTCGGCGGCAAAATCGAGCGCGTCGTCCCAGCCCACGCGCCCGCGCGGCGCGGCGCGCGTACGCCGCAACTCCGGATACAATGCGCGCGCCGCCGGCCCAGCCGTCAGATGCAGCGTCGAGCCCTTAGTGCACAGGCGGCCAAAGTTCGCCGGATGCGCGGGGTCGCCGCGCACGCCGGTGACACGTTCACCGTCGGTCTCGATGACAACACCGCAGCCGACGCCGCAATAGCAACAGGTTGATTTGACTTCTCGCATGGAAACGCTTTAGCAACCGACGTGCCAGTGAGATAGCTTATTCAAATCATGATGATAAAACCGTAACCTCACTGTAATACCGAATTTTCGCCAGCTCGCAGTGCACGCAATACGCGGAGCGCCTCATGTTGGTGCGCCGCGCCGATTATGCTGGATCAAGATCGGGCGAGAATCGGCAACTGCGATTTGCCACCCAGGTACGCACCGACGGTGAGCATCGCCGGCGCGCGCGCCAGCAATGCCGTCGCCATTGCGGCGGCAAGCGGCCGCGTCGCCAGGCTTGCGAATATCGCAGCGGCGTGCACGCGGCGCGCAAAATTCCGGCGCCAGCTTGCCGCATATTCGCGGGCGAGTGCCGCCGTGCCACGACCCGCCAGGATGTCGCGTTGATTCGCAATGAGCTGGCCGCACAGCAGCCACGACGACTGGATCGCCATGCTGATGCCCTCCGCCACCAGCGGATGGGCTTCGCCGGCCGCATTGCCTACCGCGAAAATTCCGTCGTCGCGAAACGCGCGTATGCCCGGCCGGATCGGCCCTGCGGACAACCAGGCAGCGTCGCGAGTCGCGTCGGCGAGCGCATTTTCAACTCCGCGGCACGAGGCGCGGATGTGCGTGATGATTGCGTCGGCGGCTTTGGTGTTCGGATGCTCGCGGCGGCAGCGCGCCAGTCTGTCGCGCCGGATGCAGCAAGACAGGCTCACGCGCCCGCCATCGCTATGCACCATGCCGCCGTAGCCGCCGGGAAACAGCAGCAGCGGCATCAGCGCGGCGGGCAGGCCGCAATTGCAGAAGTGCGCCTTGAATGCGAAGAGATCGGAGGCGCGCGGCACTGCGGCCTGGCACTGTGTTGGCAACCGGCCGGGCTCCCACGAACCATGCGCGGCAATTACGATGCGTGCATTTAGCGTTGCGGACTTACGTTCCTCCTTCGCCACCGCAGTTGCCGTGTAGCCGTCTGCCACGCGCGTAAGGTCGGTCAGCGTCCACGGCTGCCACACCGCGGCCCCCGAAATCGCGGCGGCATTCAACATCATCGTATCAAAATGCTCACGGCCCAGCGCCCGGCCGTAGAAGTCCGGGCCGTCGCACGGCAGCGGCATGTCGGCAGCGAGCATCGTGTCGCCGGCGTACAAGCCAATCTGCCGCACCGGCGGCCCGGCTTGCGCGAGATAAGAGGCGGCGAGTCCGAATTCGCGCAGCAATGACAGGCTGGTTGCCGACATGAATTCGCCGCAGACTTTGCGGCGCGGAAATCGCGCCTTTTCGATCAGCGCCACCGACCAGCCCGCGCGGGCAAGCATGAACGCGGCGGTCGCGCCCGCCGGGCCTGCCCCGATGACCAGCGCATCGTATGATTTCATTGCGCAAATTCCGGTACTGCGACGGTGCCGCGGTTAACGCGGCGGGTCGCCACGAAATAGTGGCTGAATAATCCGTACGCACCCTCCTGCAGCGTCCAGGCGGTGCGCTCCTGCCACAAGCCGGACAACTCCTGATTTCTGAAGCCGGCGCGCACGCTCACGACGGCATCGTGCCGGGTGACGTCGTTGCAGCCGATGAGCCCCAGCAAATGACTGCCCAGCAGCGCGCCGTGCGAACGCCGCGGCTCGCATGCGATCAACACGCGCGTGCGTTGCGCGAGCTGCCGCAGCAGCGCGGACAATTCCGCCGTATCGAAATGATGCAGAAAAAGATTGGCGACGATGACGTCCGGAACTGCTGCCGCAGGTTGCGTGAGCCACGCGCAGGCATCCGCCGCCACGAGTTGCGTCTGCCATCCGCCGGCGGCGAGTTTCTCGCGCGTCGCCGGACTGACGAGAGGTTGCTGATCGAGCAGAACGACGTCGATCGCGCGCCAGTGCGGGAGTTTCCGCGCAACCTGCAGCATAAACTGGCCGTCACCCGCACCGATCTCCGCAACCACGCGCGGTGGCTGTCCAGGAAAGGCGCGGCCCAATTCACGCGCGACGAGCGCGCCGTTCATCATCAACGCATTAATGCGCTTGAGGTCGCGGCGCGAGCGCACGGCGCGAGCGTCGCTGGCCGGCAGGTCGTCCAGCCACTCGGGTTCTATCGTGCGCACCAGGGGCATACCCGTGCCGCTACGCCACCTTGAGCAATGCGCCGTGACAACTGAAGCCGGCGCCGAACGACGACATCCACCACCAGCCGCCGGGTGCGCCGCCGGCAAGCGCTGCCTGCAACGCAAAATAAACTGACGGACTGCTCAGGTTCCCGAATTCGCTGAGAATCCCGCTGCTCCATCTGACGTCGGCTGCCGAAAGTTGAATGCTCTCGCGCAAGGCTTCAATAACCTTGCGCCCACCCGCGTGCCAGATCCAGGTGGCGATATCGCGGTTCGACATGCCCTGCCCGCCCAGCACGTCGTCCAGCACGATGGCTGCGTGTTGGGCGGCCAGTCGCGGTACCTGCGGCGTCAGAATGTTGCGCAGCAGTCCCATCTTATATTCGAAGCGCAGCGCGTCGCGCTCGGCCGGATTGTGCATGGATCCCGCCGCCTTCCATTCGATGCGACGCTGCGCGCTACCGGGTTCCGCGGTGAGTACCGCCGCACCGGCGCCATCGCCGAACAAACAGGCGCTGATCAAAACGCCCGGATCGTTGTCGATATAAAACGCCGCGCTGCAGACTTCGACGCAGATCGACAGCACATTCTTGTGGCCGCCCGCATGCAACAGCGCATTGGCCGTGCGCAAATTGGGTATTGCCGCACCGCAGCCCTGCCCGACCAGATCCAGTGCCAGCACATCTGCCCTGAGACCCAGCATTTCGCCGATATAACTGGTGAGGCCAGGGCACAAGTAACCGGTGCATGTACTGATCACGACTGCATCGATGGCATCCGGACGCAGTCCCGCCTCACGCAAAGCCCGCGTTGCAGCCTCGCCGGCCAGCGCCGGCGCGTGCCGTGCAAAACGCCGGTGCAGGATGTCGGGGTCGATGGCGAAAACCTCGGGCAGCGTATCCAGCGCGAGCGAGCGCGTGCGAATGCCGTTGTCGTGCAGCAGGACCCGTTGCAATGTCGTGCGCGCGCGACGGTCGAGTTGCGCATACTGAGGGGCCGCCTGGAACGCGGCCCAGCACTCAGCCTGCGTATAACGCTGCGGCGGTGTCGCCGTGCCCAGTCCGGTAATAAACATGGTATGGCCTTGTTACGTTCGTCGACGGCGCCGCACCGACGTGAGCATTCTACGGCTGGTATGCGAAAAAAGGCCCCCGGGAAAATTGGATTTTGCCGGGGGCCCGGACTCGCCGATTTTCTTCAGGGAGGAAAAGAATAGGCGGGTACCGGTGCCTATTATCCGCACCGGAACGCAGCCATCTGTGCGTTATCGAACATAGTGAACTCCGGCGGGGAATGCGCAATTCCGATCGCCTGCACGTCGGCCCCTGCTCAATTGACTACACCGCAGGCAGAGAAATGATGGCGAAACGAAATCCGGCCGGGCCCGATAAACAAGGCCCGGCCGGAATGCCGCGACGCTATCATTACGACGGGAATTACAGGCGGTAGACGCGGCCGCCTTCCACCCGCACCCGGTCGCCGGTGCGCATGTCGCTGATGTCGTCCTGACGGATGACTTCGGTGGCGCCATTGTCATAGCGCACGGTGACGCGGAAAGTCTCATTGGCGCCGCGCGTGCGCTGCTGGACCTGGTTGCCGGCGACCGCGCCGCCGACACCGCCGATAATCGTCGCCGCGGTCTGGCCGCTGCCGCCGCCGATCTGATGCCCGATCAGGCCGCCGGCGATGCCGCCGATGATCGTGCCGGCAATATTGTTGCTGTCACCTTTTCGGATCACCTCGATGCGGTCGACTACGCCCTGCCGGTACGCCGGCGAATCGTACGGGCGCGACGGCTGGTCCGCGCACCCGGCCAGCAAAATCGCGATGGCCGCGAGACCCATCGCCAGTAATCGTGTGGTTTTCATTTTTTTGCACTCCTCTAATAGAAAAAAATTACGTTGCCGTCAGTCTCCCAGTCGGGAGTTCCTGACACATACAGCCGTTTGACCATCGACCGGATTCGCAGTTCCTGCGTTTCTCACGCCGTTACGATACACTTGTCCGGCCGCACAGCGTCACTTCCTGGTGTCGTCGCTGTTCGTCACGGCCCGCACGCCCGCACGCGCGACATCGACCGTGCCGCCCACGACATTCGCCCCGACCTTGACGACGGTTGCGGCAACAGTGACCGCTGCATCCGCAACGGCGACCACTGCGCAGCCACCTGCCGACACTGCGAGCAACAAACCGCCGGCTGCAAACGCGAGACGCGCACCTGTATTTGCCGTTGGCGGAGTCAAGCCATCCAGACTGACCGGCGGTAAACGCGCCGCAACCATCACGGAAGCGTAATCGGGACCACGATATTCAGGCTCGCCGGCGCCGGCTGCGCGTACACGGGCTGCGGCACAAAAACGGGGGTTGCCACCGCGTAACCGCGCGGCGCGTGCTCATAAACGCGATAGTCGTGATGCCGCGCATACTCATAGTGGCGCTCGCGCTCCGATTCACGATGATCGCGGCGCATATCGTGCCGGTAATCGCGGTGATCGTCCCGATAATCGCGGTCGTCCCGATGTTGGGCGGACGCGACGGGCGCCACCGCAACCAGCGCGGCCGCTAATGACAATGCAAACAGGTTGCGGTTAAGCATGAATGGTCTCCTTGGCTGCGTGAATTCGATTGCCTTCATCGACGCCACCGACGTTACGCGCAGCGGTCATGCCGCGCCCAGCAGACTTACAAGGAATTACACCGACTTACAAATGGTCACAATTATTCAATCGCCGGCATTTTCAATGCGGGCTCGCTTGACGGCGGCGCGGGCAACGCCGAAACTTGTGCCCACAAATCAACGGTCCCCGCCATGCATGAGGGCCGCCATCACACACGAGTATTCAGTTGTCCAGATTGCGCCTAACACTCTGCCTGGTCATTTTGTTTGCGCCCTGCCTCTTCGCGCGCGCGCAAACTTATCCGGCCAAGCCGGTCCGCATGATCGTCGGCTTCGCGCCGGGCGGCGGCACCGACGTCACCGCGCGCGTGATCGCGCAACCGCTCGCGGACCGGCTCGGCCAGCGCTTGATCGTCGACAACCGGCCCGGCGCGGACGGCGTGCTCGGCACCGACATCGCCGCCAAATCGCCGCCCGACGGCTATACGGTCCTGATGGTCAATTCAGGCCATACCGTCAATCCCGGCATGTACAAGAAGCTGCCGTACGACACGCTGCGCGATTTCGCGCCGGTCACGCTGGTCGCGATGATCGCGAACCTGCTCGTCGTGCATCCGTCGCTGCCGGCAAAATCGCTGCCTGAATTCGTGCGTCTCGCCAAAGCGCGACCGGGCACGATCAACTACGCATCGGGCGGTTATGGCTCGAGCGCGCATCTCGCCGTCGAGCTGTTCAAAAAATACACGCATACCGAACTCGTGCATGTTCCGTACAAGAGCGGCGGACTCGTCGCCACCGCATTGCTCGCGGGCGAAGTCGACGTTTCGTTCAACACCATACCTTCGCTGATCACCTACGTGAAAGCCGGGCGCCTGCGCGCGCTCGGCGTCTCGACGCCGCAGCGCTCGCTGAGCCTGCCGACGGTGCCGACCATCGCCGAACAGGGATACCCGGGCTTTTCGGCAAGCGGCCTCGCGGGGCTCGTGGCGCCCGCAGGCACGCCGCCGGATGCGATCGACAGAATACAAAAAGACGTTGCCGTGCTCCTAAAGCAACCGGCGATCGTCGAACGCTTCGTCACGCTGGGTTTGGAGCCCGTCGGCAACACGCCCGCAGAGTTCGACAAGTTCATCCGCAGCGACATGGAAAAATGGACCCAGCTCACACGCGAGCTGAAAATCAACTTGCAGTAAGGAGTATTCGTCATGGAAAAACTCGCAGTCGTGAGCCCGCTCGGGCTCGCAGTCGTCAAATCGAGCGGCAGCGCACCGCGCCTCGATACGCTCGCCGGCAAAACGATCGGCGAAGTGTGGAACGGCGTATTCAAGGGCAATTTCACGTTTCCGGTCCTGCGCAAGATGCTGCAGCAGAAATATCCGGATCTTAAAATCATTCCGTACACCGAATTTCCGCACGCGCCGCATAGCGACAATCCCGCGCGTCAGAAAGAACTCGCGGACGAAGTCGTCGCCATCGCGAAACGAGAGGGCTGCGATGCGTTGATCACCGGCAACGGCGCCTGAGGCAACTGCGCTCCGGCCGCGGCGCGGCCGGCTACTGCAGCAGAGCAGGCGGGCCTGCCGACGGTCGTCATTACGACGTCCGGCTTTTCGGTGCTGGCACGCTTCACGGGCAAAGCCGGCGGAGTCGACGATTTGCACATTGCCGAATATCCGGGCCCGCTCGGCATTCATGAAGCGCAGGAGATCGAAAAAAACATCGCGAACGTGCTCGTCGAGCGCATCGTGACGGGACTCACTTCGACCACCACCGCGGGCACCACGACGGGAAGCGCGGCGTCGCGCGATCCTCGCGCCATCGTCTTCACCGGCACGGCGGAAGAAGTCGACCGCCATTTTCTCGCGCAGGAATGGAGCGACGGCCTGCCGGTTGTCGCGCCCACGCTCGAACGCGTCGAGTGTTTCCTTCGCTATACCGACCGCAAACCCGATGAAGAGATTGCGATTCTTCCGTCCGCCAATCTGCGCGCCACACCGTGGAATATCGCAGTGAACGGCGTGATGGCCGGTTGCCGCCCCGAGCACATGCCGCTGTTGATCGCCGCAGTTGAAGCGCTCGCGGATCCCGAATGCAGGCTGGCGAGCATCGGCAGCTCGTCCGGCATTTTTCCGTACGTGCTCGTCAATGGGCCGCTCGCGCGTGAACTCGGCTTCGAGCACGGCGCGCAACTCGTCTCGCGCGGCGCGAATCCCGCACTCGGCCGCGCGGTCGCGCTCATCGTCAGGAACATCGCGGGCTTTCGTCCCGGCGCGAGCTACATGGGCACGTTCGGCTATCCGCTCGGCTTCGCGCTCGCCGAAAGCGAAGCGGATTCGCCATGGGAACCGTTCCACGCCGGCCAGGGGTTTGACCGCACGGCAAGCACCGTGACGATAGGCGTGACGAACAACTGGGGACCGTCGCCCGCCGCCTACAGCGCTGCGGGACAAAACGGCGCGCAAAGCGCGCTCGAATTGATCGCGAAGGAAATCAAGAGTTCGACGCGGCTCTTCAACTTCCCCGCGCGCGGCGCCGATGCGGAACGCGTGATGATCACCATCCTGATGTCACCGTCGATCGCGAAATCACTCGCCGAAGCCGGCTATTCGAAACAGGCCATCAGGCAGCACCTCTACGAAAACACGCGCATGTCGCTGCGCGAATTCGACTGGGTGCTGAAGTACACGACCATCTCCGGCCAATCGGCGCGCGAACGCGTCGCGGAGGGCGTATTTCCGGCGGAATTCGCGGGCGCACCCGACGAAATGGTGCGCGTGCTGTCGAGTCCCGACATCCTGCACATCATCGTGTGCGGCGACCCGCACCGCAACCGCGTAATGGTGCTCGAAGGCGGACACACGTATCCGGTCACGAAGCGGATCGTGTTGCCCGCGAATTGGGCTGATTTGCTGAAACAATCGGCCGCTTAGGCCGACCCGCTCAATCGGGTTTGATGCCGGCGTCGCGCGCGACCGCGCCCCATTTTTTTATTTCGCCGGCCAGGTACGCGGCGAATTTCTCGGGACTGCCGCCGATAGTCTCGATGCCGGATTCGGCGAAACGCGCCTGCAACGCCGGCGTTGCGAGCGCGCGATTCACTTCGTCGTTAATTTTTTTGACGATCGCAGCCGGCGTGCCGGCCGGCGCCCACAGTCCGTACCAGTTGTCGAATGCATAGCCGGGCACGCCGGCTTCCGCGATCGTCGGCAGATCCGGCACTATTTTCGCGCGATGCGCGCCGGTCACCGCGAGCGCGCGCAAGCGGCCCGCCTTGATCGAAGGCAGCAGCGATGCCACGTTCGCGATCTGCATGTGAATCTCGCCCGAGATGACTGCGGTGGTGACGGGTCCGGTTCCTTTATAGGGCACGTGCACGAGCCTGATGTGCGCGAGCGAGCGGAACAATTCGACCGCAAAATGCCCGACGGAGCCGTTGCCGCCCGAACCGTAACGGATCTCGTCGGGCTTGGACTTCGCGAGCGCAATCAGTTCCGCAACCGTGCGCGCGGGCACGGCGGGATGCACCGCGAGACAATCGGATTGGGTGACGGTCACGACGACAGGCGCAAAATCCTTTTCCGGATCGTACGGAAGCTTTGAATTGATCGCCGGAATGAATGCAAAATTTGCGGTCGTCATCAAGAGCGTGTAGCCGTCGGGCGCCGATCTGGCGACGAGATTGGTGCCGATCGTCGTCCCACCGCCGCTGTTATTTTCGACGATAACGGACTGGCCCCACGCCTCGCCGGCCTTCTGCGCAATCATGCGTGCGACTAAATCGGTGCCGCCGCCCGGGGCGCTCGGCACTATGAGGCGCACCGGTTTTCGCGGATAGTCGGCCTGCGCGCGAGCCGCGTCCGGCCATGCGGTATATCCGAAGAGCAATCCGCACAGTACACCCAGTCTTGCCAATGAATTGGTCACGCTGCCTCCATCGGTCTTCTATAACATGCGATTTGCCGCGCGTGCAAACAACCGCTGCGCTGCGTTTGCCAATTGCGCGCAAAAAGCAGACCATTCAGAAAACCGCCGCAGCATTCGAATGCGGCGCGGCCGGTCGCATCCGGCCGCGCCGCTGCCCATACCAGAGGAGAACCACCATGCTGACCCAACGCCTCGCCGAATTCGTCGTCGATACCCGTACCAGGGATATTCCCCCCCCCGTCCTCGCGGGTTCGCGTTACGCATTGATCGACACGCTCGGCTGCGCACTGGCCGGCACGCTGGAGCCCGCGGCCGAACTCGCCGCGCAGTGGGCGCAGGAAATGGGCGCGCGCGGCCAGGCCACGGTATGGGGCCGCAATCTTACGACTTCCGTCGCGGAAGCCGCTTTCGCGAACGGCATCGCGGGCCACGCGCTCGATTTCGACGACAGCCTGCCGAGCCTGCGCGGTCATCCGAGCACGACGATGGGGCCCGCCGCGCTCGCCGTCGGCGAAGTCGCAGGATCGTCCGGCGCGGACGTGCTCGCAGCGTTTGCGCTCGGGCTTGAAATCGCGGGCAAAGTGGGCCGCGCGCTCGGGCCCGGCCATTACGTTCGCGGCTGGCACACGACCGCGACCGGCGGTGTTTTTTCTGCGACCACGGCGGCGGCGCGACTGTGGAAACTCGACGCCACGCAACTGCAGACGGCCTGGGGACTCGCCGCCTCGCAGGTGTCGGGGCTCGTGCGCAACTTCGGCACGATGACGAAGCCATTTCATGCGGGCCACGCGGCGCGCAGCGGCGTGCTCGCGGCATGGATGGCCCAGCGCGGCTTCACCGCGAACGAGAATATTTTCGACGGTGCCAATAATTTTTTCGCGACTTACGGCGGCAACGACGGCGAGCCGCTCGAAAAGACGATAGAACTCATGGGCAAGCCGTGGGAGATGCTCGAGCCCGGCATTTACGTGAAGCGCTGGCCGTGCTGCTACTGCAATCACCGGCCGGTCGGCGGCATGCTGAAGCTGATCGCGCAGCACGGCATTCGCGCCGATGAAGTGGACGCAGTCGAAATCGGATTCCTGCCGGGTTCCGACACCGCGCTCGTCAGTGAAAATCCGCAAACCGGGCTCGAAGGCAAGTTCAGCATCGAATACAACGCCGCCGCGGTCCTGCTCGACGGCAAGCTGACGCTGGAGACGTTCACCGATCCGATGGTGCAGCGTCCCGCAGTACGCAATCTGATGAAGAAAGTGAAGCGTTATCGTATCGAGGCCAAAGGGACTTACTCGGGTGTCGTCGGTTACACCGACGTGATGATCGCAACGAAGCGCGGACGCCACACTTTGCGCGTCGACCACGCGCCGGGTTCGCCCGAATGGCCGATGACCGAAGCCGATCGCGACGAGAAATTCCTCGACTGCGCCGGACGCGTGCTCGGCGAGCCCGGCGCGCAGCAATTGCTCGGCCTCATGCGCGGGTTCGAATCGGTTCCGAATATCCGGGCGCTGATCAAGGCCGCCGTTCCGCCGGCCGGCGCGCCGGCGCAAGCCGAACGCGGCGTCGCGCGCGCGGCGAAATAATTTCGCTCAAACAGACCATGTCGGCAATCGATAAGGCCGGGATAGTCGCGCGCGCCGCGCTCTGCATTGCGTGGATGGCGATCTCATCGACGACCGCATTCGCGGATTATCCGGACAGGCCGATCCGCCTGATCGTGCCCCAGCCTCCCGGCGGCACCTCGGACATACTCGCGCGTGTCTTCGCGCAAAAGCTCTCTGAAAATCTGCGCCAGCAGGTAATCATCGACAATCGCGCCGGCGCGAGCGGTACGATCGGCACCGACCTTGCCGCCAAATCGACGCCCGACGGTTACACCCTGGTGCTCGTGTACACCACGCACGCCACGACACCCGGCATCTACGGCAAGCTGCCGTACGATCCGGTCGGCGATTTCGCGCCGATCACGATCATGGCGGCGGCGCCGCTGTTCCTCGTCGTGCATCCGAAGATACCGGTGACGTCGGTCCGGGAACTCATCGCCTACGCGAAGCCGCGGCCGGGCGAACTCAATTTCTGCTCGGCCGGCAACGGCAGCGGCAGCCATCTCGCCGGCGAGCTTTTCAACACGCTGACGGGCGTGAAGCTCACACACATTCCTTACAAGGGATCGGGACTCGCAATCACCGAATTGATCGGCGGACAGGTCCAGTTGATGTTCGCCGGCATCGTGCCGATCGATCCGCACGTAAAGGCCGGCCGCGTGCGCGGTATCGCGGTGTCGAGCGCCAAACGTTCGGTCGCGCTCCCGCAGGTGCCGACCATCGCCGAATCCGGCGTGCCGGGATTCGACGTCGTCGGCTGGTACGGCGTGCTCGCGCCGGCCCGCACGCCGCAGGCTGTCGTCGCGCGGCTCAATCGCGAGTTGCTGAAGATCCTGCAATCACCCGGGGTCCGCGACCGCTTGTTGGGCGAAGGCGCCGAACCCGTCGGCGATACGCCCGCGGAGTTCACGGCGTTCCTCAAGACCGACATCACGCGCTGGGCAAAAGTCATCAAGGCGGCGGGCGCCAAGCTTGATTGAACGCTGCCTGACGCTGGCACTTTGCTGCGCAACTGCGATGATGGCGCACGGACCGGCGTGCGCGCAAAGCTATCCGGAGAAGCCGATCCGCATTGTTTCGCCGTTCACGCCCGGCGGCGGCACCGATTTGATGGGACGGCTGATCGGGCAGCAGTTGACCAAAAGCTGGGGCCAGCAGGTGGTCGTCGAAAACCGCCCCGGCGCCAATGGGATGCTCGGTTCCGATTTTGTCGCCAAATCCGCCCCGGACGGTTATACGCTGCTGGTCGGCACGATGGGTACGCATGGCATCAACGCAAGCCTGTATCGCAAAATGCCATATGATGCGGTCCAGGATTTTTCGCCTGTCACCGCATTGATCACCTCACCGATGCTGTTGCTTGTGCATCCGTCGATCCCCGCGCGCTCGGTCGCCGAATTCATCGCGCTGGCTAAAGCGCGGCCGGGCCAGATCACCTTCTCATCCGCAGGCACCGGCAGCGTCGGCCATCTGGCGGGCGAGCTTTTCAACTATGTAGCGCGCGTGAGGATCGTGCACGTTCCTTACCGGGGCAGCGGCCCCGCGACGATTGATTTGATGAGCGGCCAGGTCCAGTCGATGATGGGCTCCCCGGCCGCGGCGCTGAACTACGTCAAAAGCGGTCGCGTGCGCGCGCTTGCGCAGACGGGTCTGAAGCGCGCGGCTTTGATTCCCGATATTCCGACGATGTACGAAAGCGGTTTGCGCGATTACGACGTGACGACCTGGTACGGATTGTGGGGTCCAGCGCGCATGCCGAACGCGATCGTGCAGAAGCTCCATGATGAAGTCGTGCGTATGCTTGCACTCACCGACATCCGGCAGCAACTTGCGACGCAGGGATTGGAGCCGCTCGGCAACACGCCCGAAGAATTCGCGGTGCTGGTCAAAGCGGAACTGGCGAAATGGGCGCGGGTCGCCGCCCACGCCGGAATTACGCCGGAATAAGACGGCTGCTCATTCTATTTTGATGCCGAGGGTCTTGACGACTTTGGCCCACATCGCCGTCTCGTCGCGCACGATCTGATTCGCCTCGCGCGGCGGGTTGCCGGCGGTTTCCGATGCGACACCCAGCGCAAGTTCCTTCACTTCCGGAACGCGCAGGATTTTTGCGGACTCGACGTACAGGCGGTCGATCGCCGCGGTTGGCGTTTTGGCCGGCGCGAACAAACCGACCCAGCCTTCGACGTTGAAACCCGTGAGGCCCGCTTCGCTGATGGTGGGCAGATCGGGCAGTACCGTCGAACGCTTGTCGCTCGTGACGGCGATCGCGCGCAACCGGCCCGCCTTGACCTGCGGCATCGCCGACGGCGGTGTCGCGAACGAGACCTGGGTTTCATTGCTGACAAGGCTGATCATTGCCGGTCCGCCACCTTTATACGGCACGGTAGTGATGTCGACGCCGACGGTCAGCTTGAAAAGCTCGACGGCAAGGTGCTGCGCGGTGCCTGTTCCCGGATTCGAAGCGCTCAACTTTCCCGGCTGCGCTTTCGCATAGGCGATCAGTTCCTTGATCGAGGTTACCGGCACGGACGGGTTCACCACCACCACGTTTGCGTACTTGATGATTTGCGTGACTGCCGTGAGATCGCGCGCGGCGACGAATGGCAGATTCGTATACACGCTCGCGTTGATGGTGATCGACGCCTCGGCCGTGACGAGCAGCGTGTAACCGTCGGCCGCGGACTTGACGACGATTTCGTTGGCGATGTTGCCGGCCGCGCCGCCGCGGTTGTCGATGACTATGCTTTGCGCGAGCGCTGTCGACAACCGCTGGCCGAGCATGCGCGCCGAAAAATCGGACGACCCGCCGGGCGGATAGCCGACGACGATGCGGATCGGCTTGTCGGGATACGCGGCCTGCACCGGTGCCGGCACGGCCGCCACCCAGGCAACGATGAAGCACGCCGTCCCCCGCGCAACGACCGGATACCGAGGACTCATCGTTTTCCTCCTGTTTGCACGTCCGCGTTCTGCACGGCGGGCCCGTCTCATGACGGAAGAGTGCACGCAAAGATGCGCCTCCGTCAACTTGACTCTGCCGTCGCTGCAGGACAAGCTCTCATCCGCGCAGAAAATAACGCCCGGAGGAGGCAATCATGGATGCAGGCATATGCTCGTTCGCAAAATGACAGCGCAGAACCATCGGCTGGTCAAATGCCGGCGTATTGGCGCTTGCGTTCTTTGCGTGCCACTGATAACGGCCCCGCATGCATGGAGCCAGACCGCCGCGTATCCCAACAAGGTCGTGCGCATCGTGAATCCGGTGGCGCCCGGCGGCAACCAGGAAACGATCGCGCGCACCGTCGCCGACCAGTTGACGCGCACGCTCGGCCAGCCCTTCGTCATCGAGAGCCGGCCCGCATCGAGCGCGATCGTCGGCACCCGCTACGTGAAGGGCGCGCCTCCCGACGGCTACACTTTGCTCGCGGTGTCCAATACCTTCGTCCGCGTGCCGGCGCTGATGGCCGAACCCGGCTACGATCCGATCAAGGATTTCGCGGCCATTTCGGTCACCGGCGAAGTTCCGCTCGTGCTCGTGATCAATCCCGCATTACCCGTCAAAACGATCAGGGAATTCATCGCGCTCGCCAAACAGCGGCCCGGTGAATTGACGAGCGCGTCCTCCGGCATCGGTTCGACCGGACACGTCGCCACCGAAATCTTCAGCCGGCAGGCGGGTGTGCGCATGCTGAACATCCAGTACAAGGGTGCTGCGCCCGCCGTGATCGACCTCGTCGGCGGACATGTCATGCTGAGATTCGACCAGGTGACCACGTCGCTGCCGTTCATCCGCGCCGGCAAACTGCGCGCGCTCGGCGTATCCAGCAACAAACGTTCGCCCGCCCTGCCCGACGTGCCGACGATCGCGGAAGCGGGCCTGCCGGATTTTCACGACACGACCTTCAACGGACTGATGGCGCCCGCCGGCACGCCGCGCGAGGTGATCGAGCGCTTGCGCGATGGCGTCGCCAAAGCGGCCGCCGTTACGGAAGTGCACCACCGCTTGCTCGAACTCGGCATCGAACTCGTCAGCAGCAATTCGGCCGACGACTTCGCCGCGTTCCTGCGCAAGCAGGTCGAGGAGTTCGCTATACTGGCGCGGCAAACCGGCATGGCGCCGAAATAACCGCGTGGCAATTCAATTCGAACGGAGCAAGCGTGAAAATTGTTTCTGAGCACAGGGTCCATCTCACCGCGGACGAAGCGCAAGCGCTGGCCGTGCAGTCGCTCGGGAAAATCGGCTACGACGCGGAGGAAGCGCGCATCATCGCCGATCACGTGGTCGACGCGGCGCTGTGCGGCTACGAATACTCGGGGTTGCCGAAAATACTCAACGTCGCCGAACACCGGCAGTTAAAGCAACCGCGGCGGCCGATGCGTGCAATTCGTGAAACCTCCACGTCGGCGCTGTTCGACGGCGGCAACAACAACGGCATGGTGACGATGTACCGCGCGACTCTGGTTGCGATCGAGAAGGCGGGCGCACACGGCATGGCGGTCGTCGGCGTGAACAATTCGTGGGTCAGCGGCCGCAGCGCGCATTACGTCGAAATGGCCGCGCGCGCGGGACTGATCGGCATCCACAGCGTGAGCAGCCGGATCCACGTGGCCGCACCCGGATCGAGCGGCCCCGCGACCGGCACCAATCCGATCGCGTTCGGATTCCCGACCGCCGGCGAACCGTTGGTGATCGACCTCGGCGCCGCGGCATTCATGGGCACCGATTTGATATTCCAGGAGCGGCGCAACGCGGTGCTGCCGGAAAACGTCGCGATCGACAGCGACGGCAAACCGACGCGCGATCCGGCGCGAGTGCACGCGATTCTGCCGTTCGGCGGCTACAAGGGTTTCGCGCTCGGATTGGCGATGCAAGCGCTCGGCGTGCTCGCAGGCTCGGGGCTCGGCGACGATAAAACTTACGGCTACCTGATCATGGCGGTCAAGCCCGACCTGATGGTCCCGCTCGACGAATTCCGGCGCGACATGAGCGAAATGCTCGCGCGCGTCAAGGCGACACCACGCCAGCCGGGTGTCAACGAAATCAGGCTGCCGGGCGAGCGCGCATTTCGCGAGCGCGCCCGCCACAAGAGCGACGGCATCGAGATCGACCGCCAGATTTACGACGCGCTCAAAGCGTTGCCGCAAGGAACGTTACCCTGACGCCGGCCGGCTGCAGCCGGCCGGCTTGACGGTAAGATCAATACATCCCGTGCAGCCGTCTGGCGCCGGCCGGATCCGCGCCGGCAGTGCGCGCTCGATAAAACCCTCAAGTATGAGGCGCTTATTGACGTTATATACGCATTTGCCCGCGGGAACGCGGATAATGGCCGTCCTCTCTAAGCCGCCAATGCACATCCGCCACAAGCTCCTCATCGCGCTTGGCACTAGCGCACTTGCCGTAACCTCCCTGCTCGGCTACCTGATCTGGTCGGGTTACCGCGAAGCCATCGCCGGCGCCGAGAAGGCAACGCGTGACTATGCCGCGATATTGGAAGCGCGGCTGGATGCCACATTGCGGCGCACCGACGCTGATTTGCAGCAGCTCGCGCGCGTCATTCCGCCGGCGGCGCTGAACACGCAAGCCGCACCCCGGTATGCCGCGGACCTCGACGCACAACTCGAATCCAAGCTGATCAATTTCCCGGAACTTGCGGGCGTGCGAATTTTCGACGCCAGCGGCGACCGGCTATACGCGACGGCCGGCAACACCACGGCGCGCACGCATATCGCCGACCGCAATTACTTCCGGCAGGCGCGGGACAACCCGCGGGCAGACCTGGTGTTTTCCGAAGTAATCGTCTCGCGCACGTCCGGCCAGCGCGTCATGCCCGTCGCCAAGGCGCTGCACGACAATCGCGGCGCGTTCCGCGGCGTATTAACTGCGACGCTCGAACTCGAATACTTCGGCGAACTGTTCAAGTCGCTCGACATCGGCGCGGGCGGCACCATCTCGATCTATCGCAGCGACGATTTCAGCCAGGTTATGCGGTGGCCGGACAACGGCGGCAAGCTCAATGCACAACTCCCCTCCTCCAGTCCGACGCGGGCTGCGCTGACCCCGGGCAAACGAACCGCGACGGTAGAGATCTCCTCCGCGACGGACGGCCGGGTGCGCATTTACAGTTATCACGCGCTCGATCGGTACCCGTTTTTCGTTTCGGTCGGCGTCACAAGCGACGATGTGCTCGCGGGCTGGAAGGCGCGTTCGCTCGCGGTCGGCGTGTCCGGACTCCTGCTGCTGGCGCTGCTGTTCGTCTTGCTGTCGCGGCTATTGCGCACCGAGGAATCCCTTGGTGCAAGCGAAGAGCGCATGCGCAACACGTTCGAGCAGGCCGCCGTAGGCATCGTACAGGTCGAAGCAGACACGTTTCGAATTCTGATGGCGAACGATACGTTTTGCGAGCTGCTTGGCTACGCACGGTCCGAACTTATCGGCATCGACTCCCGCGCGCTTACGCCCGCCGACGAGCTGCCGGCGCGCCTGGCAGAACGCGCGGAAATCATTGCGGGCAAGTCCAGGACGTCCGCCAGCGAACGGCGCCTAATCAGGAAAGATGGCACGCTGTTATGGGTCCATCGCAGCCTCTCGCTCGTGCGCGACCCGGCGGGCCGGCCAGCCTATTTTGTCTCGGTCATCAAGGACATCTCCGCGCGCAAACAGGATGAAGAGGTCCGGGCCTACCTCGCGGCCATTGTCGACAACTCGAACGACGCAATCGTCAGCCGCAGCCCCGACCGCAAGGTATTGTCATGGAACCGCGCCGCGGAACGGCTGTTCGGCTATTCCGCCGCCGAAGTCATGGGTCGCAACATGGAGTTCCTGATCCCGCCGGACCGCGAAGACGAAGCGCGCCATAACCGCGAGTTGATCGACAAGGGTCGTCCCGTAGCCAATCAGGAAACCGTGCGACTTGCCAAAGACGGCCATCGCATCGACGTATCGCTGAGCCAATCGCGAATCAACGACGAGCGCGGAGCAATGGCGGGCGTTGCGATGATTTTCCGGGATATAACAGCGTCCAAGCAGGCGGAAGAAACGCGCGCGTACCTTGCCGCAATTGTCGACAGCTCCAACGAAGCCATCGTCAGCCGCGGCCTCGACCGCAAAATACTGACCTGGAACCGTGCCGCAGAACGGCTGTTCGGCTATACGGCCAACGAGGCGATAGGTCAAAGCGTATCGTTGCTTATCCCGCCCGACCGCGAAGAAGAATCTGCACGCAGCCGCGCATTGCTCGCGCGGGGCCACGCCGTGATTGATCTCGAGACCGTGCGTGTCACCAAGGACGGGCGAATCATTGACGTGGCGCTGAGCCAGTCTCCGATTAACGATGAGTGCGGCGTCATGATCGGCGTCGCGGTGATATTCCGCGACATCAGCGAGCGCAAACGCAAGGCCGCCTTGATGCAGCTCCTGGAATCGCTTGCACGTGCGACCAACGAGGCGACGACGCCGGAGCTGGCCATGCAGGCGTGCGTCGCTTTGATCGGCGCTTACGGCAACTGGACGCTCGGGCGCGTCGCGTTATATGCGCCGGGCCACTCTTCCGGCATACCGCCGGTGTCGTTCTGGCGCGGCGAGGATCTGGCGCACTTTGAAGAATTCATCCGCCACTCGGAGGAGCATTCGCACAACCTGCCCAACGGGAAATTTGTCGGTGTGGCCATGCGCGAGCGGCGTCCAGTGTGGCTGGAGGATCTGGCCTTGATTCAGAGCACGGGCCGGATGCGCATCGCGCTGCGCTTCGGCATACGCGCCGGCTTCGTCTTCCCGGTTTTCGTTGACGACGAAATCGCGGGGTTTCTCGAATTCTTCGCCACCGCGACGCGCGCGCCTGACACATTGCTGCTCGACGCGATCGACAGCGTGGCCAGCCAGCTCGCGCGCCTGATCGAGCGCAGCCGGGCCACGGCCAAACTCGCCGAACTGAACGCCGAACTGGAAACGCGCGTGACCGACCGGACCGCGGAGCTTGAGGCCGCCAATCGCGAATTAAGTGCGTTCACATACACTGTCGCGCACGACCTGCGGGCGCCGCTGCGCGCGATCAACGGGTTCAGCTCCATGGTATTGCAGGCAAACGAAAACAAGCTCGACGAGGTATCGGTCGAACAACTCCGGCGCGTACACGCCGGCAGCGAACGCATGGGCCGGCTGATCGACGACCTCTTGAGCCTCTCGCGCCTGTCGCGCCAGCCGGTTCGGCGACAGGATTTCGATTTAAGCGCACTGGCGCAAGACATAATCGCCGAACTGGCCGAGCACGATCCGGCGCGCAAAGTCGCGGTCACGGTCGCTCCGGGCATGATTGCCAACGGCGATTCCGGACTCATGCGGATTCTGCTCGAGAACCTGATCGGCAACGCATGGAAATTCACCGCGAAAACCGCGGCGCCGACAATCGACGTCGGATACGAGCGCCGTGACGGCGAAACCGTTTATTACGTGCGCGACAACGGCGCCGGCTTCGCCATGGAATATGCACACAAACTGTTTGCGCCGTTTCAGCGCCTTCATCGCGCGGGTGAATTCGAAGGCACGGGGATCGGGCTGGCGACGGCACGCAGCATCATCCAGCGCCACGGCGGCAAGATCTGGGCCGACAGCGCAGTCAACGCCGGGACCACGATATATTTCTGCCTCGGCAAATAGGCCGGGAGGTCTGCGCGACGATGCGGCCGCTGAAGCGTACAGCCGCGACACCTTATAATCGTGTCTGTGCCGGTTCCGGTTCAGATGAGGAGAAAGTCGATTGAAGAAGCCCTATGAATTCCGCGGTCACGCCTATCGCACGCTGGCCGAGGCCGAAGCGTGGACGCAGCAGCGCCATGAACCGGCGCTCGAGCCGGAACTGGCGATCATCGACCCGCATCATCACGTCTGGGACGACCAGCGCGGCCGTTACCTGACGCATGAATTGGCGGGCGACGTCGGCGGCGGACACAACATCGTGGCGACGGTGTTCGTGGAAGCCGGCGTGATGTATCGCGCCGACGGACCGGCTGAAATGAAGCCGGTCGGCGAAGTCGAGTTCGTCAACGGCATCGCTGCGATGGGCGCGAGCGGCAATTACGGCAAAGCCCGCCTGTGCGCCGGCATCGTCGGGCATGCCGATCTCATGCTCGGCGACAAGGTGACGCCCGTGCTCGAAGCGCTGGCCGCCGCGGGTAACGGCCGTTTTAAAGGCGTCCGCTACGGCACCATCTGGGATGTCGGCAACGCCGCGAAATTCGGCCGCCATCAGGTCCCGCGGCATTTGATGCTCGATGCGACATTCCGTAAAGGCTTTGGGCGCCTTCAGCACGACCGGTTGTCCTTCGAAGCGTGGCTCTTCCACCCGCAGTTGGACGATCTCGCCGACCTGCTGCGCGCATTTCCCGAGGCCAACGTCGTGATGAACCATTGCGGCGGACTGCTCGGCATCCCGCCGTACGAGGGCAGGCGCGAAGAAGTGTTCAAAGTCTGGCACGCGCATATCCGCAATCTCGCGCAGTTTCCGAATCTCTCCGTCAAGATCGGCGGCCTCGGCATGCTCTACTGCAATTGGGATTTTCATCTGCGCGACCAGCCGCCATCGTCCGAAGACCTCGCCGCCGCATGGCATCCTTATGTCGAGGCGTGCATCGAGGCGTTTGGTCCCGAGCGCTGCATGATGGAAAGCAATTTCCCGCCGGACAAGCAGACCTGCAGCTATGGCGTGCTGTGGAACGCGATGAAGCGCATAACGAATAACTGCTCAGCGGCCGAGAAGGCGGCGTTGTATCGCGGCACCGCCGCCCGCGTCTACCGCCTCGCCGTATGAGCCGTGGCGCGGGGCGCTAATCGGCGCTGATGCCGGCGGAACGCACGACGTTGCGCCATTTCACGAGATCGTTTTTGATTATTTCCGCGAATTCGGCTTCGCTGCTTGAAGTCGGCGCCGCACCTTCCGCTGCAAACCGGCGCTTCAAATCCGCATCCTGCAACACCTTGCCGATGTCCGCGTTGATCTTGCGCACAATCGCAGGCGGTGTACCGGCGGGCACCAGCACGCCGCTCCAGCCGCTCGCTTCGTAGCCTTTTACGCCGCTTTCCGAAATCGTCGGCACGTCGGGCAGTTCGGAAACGCGTTGAGCGCTGCCGATCGCGACCGCGCGCAATTCGCTGTTCTTCACATGTCCCAGCGCGCTCGGCAAGGTCGCGAACATCAGATCAATATGGCCGCCGAGCAATTCCGTCATCGCGGGGCCCGCGCTCTTGTAGGGAACGTGAACCAGTTGCGTGTTCGTCATGGATTTAAAAAGCTCCGCTGCGAGATGGCTCGGCGTGCCGTTGCCCGACGACGCGTAATTGAGCCCGCCCGGCCGCTTTTTTGCGAGCGCGATCAAGTCCTGCGTGGTGCCGACCTTCAGGCCCGGATGCACGACGAGTATCACCGGATAGATCGCCACGAGCGTCACCGGCGAAAAATCCTTGACGGGTTCGTACGGCAGCGATTTATGCAGGCTCGGCGTGATGGCAAAACTGCTCGATACCATAACCCACGTATAACCGTCGGCCGGCGCCCGCGCCGCCAGCTCGGTCCCCAGTATGCCGCCAGCACCCGGACGGTTGTCGACCACCAATTGCTGCCCCCACAGAGGCGACAACTGTTGCGCGACCAGGCGGGCCGCGATGTCCGGTCCGCCGCCCGGCGTGAACGCCACAATGACGCGCACCGCACGCGCCGGATAGTTCTGGGCGATCGCGTCGCGTTGCAATCCCGCCGCAAATGCGATGCAGACGCACAACGCAATCCGGAGTGTCTTCATATTTTTTCCAATCAGCTATCGCGGCGCCGGTCGATCAACGCGCAATGGCAACCAGCAATGGCATGAATGCGGACATATCAGCCTCCGACTCGAGATTTTGCGCTCTTTGCATGATTGCGTCCGCGTGCTGACGCCCGATCACCGGCTCTGCCTGCGAAATGAATTTGGCGCGCACGTGGTCCCACGTCATCGGATTTTTCGGGTCGCCGAGCGGATATTTCACTTCCTGCCGGTATTTTCCGCGCGCGGTGGTGATCTCGACGGCTGCCGGGCGCGCGCCCGCCTTGAATAGCGCCGTGAGCTGAGGATCTGCTTCCAGCGTCGTCTTGTCCATGAGCGCATGCACCGCTTTATTCTGCAGCCATTCGCGGTCGAATTGTTGCGAGGTGACTTCGCCCGCAATCAACGCGACCGCCACGCAATAGTAAAAGCTGTGATCGGCCGTTTCCTTGCTGTCCGGCCGGAATTTCTTGCTGTCCCAGCTTGGTTTCGTCACCGCTTCCTCGTGCGCGAGTATGCGGATGCCGGTTACCTCGTCAGGCTTGATCGCATGTTTCTCACGCAGAACCAGCGCGGCCTCGACCATCGCGGGCGTCATGCCTTCGATCGGATAAGGTTTCAGCCCGACCTTGAGTATCCGGAAATCGCCGGCCACGGGCACGAGCGGCGCAACGTCAACGCCGCCCGCGACGGCGGCCTTGAATCCATAAGGCCCTTCGAGCAGAGTCAGGCTGCCCGTAAATCCGCGCTCCGCAAGCAATGCATAAAAGATCCCCGTGCTCGATACCATCGGCGCCGACAGCGCTTTGTCGTGCGGGATGTTCCCGTGGCGAATCTCGGCAAACGTGTTGGATCGCGCACCGGACAACGCGAGCGCGTTGGCGGTCTGCCGCGCATCCAGCGCCAGCAGCTTTGCAGTTCCCGCCGCGCCGGCATATGCGCACGCAGCAGTATGGTGCCAGCCGCGATGCCACAGATTTTGTGCGACCGGCAGATCGGAAAAGCGCATCTGCACTTCGTACGCGGCCACCATGGCCTCGA
>Ga0265314_10000889_pt1 | contig 35614 bp, 33 predicted proteins | sample 4126metaG_FD_203106 | JGI IMG/M metagenome (GOLD analysis project Ga0265314, IMG submission 203106) | Rhizosphere microbial communities from Carex aquatilis grown in University of Washington, Seatle, WA, United States - 4-1-26 metaG | ecosystem: Host-associated > Plants > Roots > Rhizosphere >...
CTGTTGGTCTTCAACGACGTGCGCGTGCGGCCGGCGCGGGTGCACGGACGCAGCGCCGGCGGCGGCGCGGTCGAGCTGCTGTTGCTGCGCGAGCGCGAGCCGGGTGCATGGGAGTGCTTGGCGCGCCCCGGCAAGCGCCTGCGCCCCGGTGCCGAGGTGCGACTGCCCGGTGACGTCGTCGCGCGCGTCGTCGAGCGCCTGGCCAACGGACGCGTCGTCGTCGCCTTTCCCGCCGCGACGGACGTGGCGGCGTGGCTGGAGCGCCACGGTGAGATTCCGCTGCCGCCCTACATCAAGCGCCCCGACGGCCCGCTGCCCTCCGACCGCGAGCGCTACCAGACGGTCTTCGCGCGGCACGAGGGCGCCGTCGCCGCGCCGACCGCTGGACTGCATTTCAGCGAGGCGCTGCTGGCACAGCTCGACGTGGCCGGCGTGGCGCGCGCGTACGTCACGCTGTTGGTCGGCCCGGCGACCTTTCTGCCCTGGCGCGACGACGCCGCGAGCGGCGGCCTGGAAGGCGAGTGGAGCGAGATACCTGCGGCGACGGTCGAGGCCATCGCCCGCACCCGTGCCGCCGGCGGCCGTGTGATCGCGGTCGGGACGACGACGACGCGCGCGCTGGAATCAGCCGCGCGCCGCCGCGGCGGCCTCGCCGCCGGGAGCGGCTGGGCCGAGGCCTTCATCATGCCCGGCTTCGGCTTCTCGGTGATCGACGGACTGCTGACCAATTTCCATCTGCCGCGCTCGACGCTGCTGATGCTGGTCGCCGCCTTCGCCGGGCGCGAGCGCATTCTGCGCGCGTACGCCAGCGCCGTGCAGAACGGCTACCGCTTCTACAGCTACGGCGACGCGATGTTGCTGCTATGACGACCGGGCTGGCGGGCGAGCTGATTCCGGCCGTGCCGCGGCCGACGCCGTTCGCGGTGCAGGAGCGCGATACGGCTTCGTCGGCGCGGCGCGGCAGGCTGCGCACCGCGCACGCCACCATCGACACGCCGAACTTCATGCCGGTGGCCACGGCCGGCACGGTGAAGGGCCTGACGCCGCGTCAGCTGATCGATGCCGGGGCCCAGATCATCCTCTCCAACGCGTATCATCTGTCGCTGCGCCCCGGCGTCGACACGGTCGAAGCGATGGGCGGCCTGCACCGCTTCATGGGCTGGGACGGCGCCATTCTCACCGACAGCGGCGGCTACCAAATCATGAGCCTGGCGCCGCTGCGCAAGCTCACAGACGAGGGCGTGCGGTTTCAGTCGCACCTCGACGGTGCCAAGCTCTTCCTGACCCCGGAGGACGTCGTCGGCCGGCAGCATCAGCTCGGCGTCGATATCCTGATGCCGCTCGACGAATGCGTGCCGGCGGAAGCGGAGCGCAGCGCCGTGGAACGCGCCATGCGCCGCACCACGGCGTGGCTCGAGCGCTCCGGGCGGGTGCTGCTGCGGCCCGATCGCCACCTTTTCGGCATCGTGCAGGGCGGGCTCGACGGCACACTGCGGCGCGAGCATGCCGCACGGCTTGCCGCCTTCAACCATCCAGGCTATGCGGTCGGGGGTTTGAGCGTTGGGGAGGAGCGCGGGGTCACGCGGGAAGTGGCGGCGGTCACGGCGGCAGCACTGCCGGACGATCGACCGCGCTACTTGATGGGCGTGGGACTGCCGCAGGATCTCCTGCGATTCATTGCGATGGGCTACGACTTGTTTGACTGCGTGCTGCCGACCCGCAACGGGCGTAACGGGACCTGTTTCACCGCCGCCGGGCGGTTGAACATGCGCCTGGCGCGTCACGCGCGCGATGCACAGCCGATCGATCCGACCTGTCGCTGCGAGGTGTGTCGCAACTTTTCGCGCGCCTATGTCCGCCATCTGTGTGTCGCCGGCGAGATGCTCGGCGCGCAGCTGGCGAGTCTGCACAACGTGCATTTCTATCTCGGCCTGATGGCTGAAGCGCGGGCGCACGTGACGGCGGGCGATTACACGGCCTGGGCGGCGCAACGCGCCGAGGCGATGGATGCTGGAGAACGCGCATGATCGATGTCGCCTGGGCGCAGGGCGCGGCGAGCGGCGCGCCGCCCGCGTACGCACAGCTCGCGCCGATCGTCGTGCTGATGATCGTCTTCTATTTCCTGATGATCCGGCCGCAGCAGCAAAAGCAGAAAGAGCATCAGAACCTGCTCGCCAATCTCAAGAAGAACGACCAGGTCATCACCACCGGCGGGCTGTATGGACGCGTCATGGCCCTGGCCGACGACTTCGTCACGCTGGAGATCGCGCCGAACGTCAAAGTGCAGGTCGCGCGCCCGCAAATCGCCACCGTCATCATGGCCAAGCCGAGCGGCGGGGCGGCCACCAACGATAAAGAGAAGGACAAGGCCAAGTGAGCAACTCCAGCCTGATGCCCCGTGCGCTGCTGGTGGTCGGTATGACCCTGGTGGCGATCGTCCTGCTGCTGCCCACGGTCTGGCAGCCATTGCCGTCGTGGCTCGACTTCCTCAAGGGGAACAAGGTCGGCCTCGGCCTCGACCTGCAGGGCGGCACGCACCTGGTGATGCAGGTCGACGTCGACCAAGCCGTGGTGAACTCGCTGGAGATCAACGCCGACGAGCTGCGGCGCGAGCTGCGCAAGGAAGGCGTCAAGGCACCGAAGGTCGAGCGCGACGGCGACAACGGCCTGAAGATCACCGTGCCGGCCGAGTCGCGCGACAAGCTCGTCGAGCTGATCACGACGCAATATCCGAACTTCAAGGTCGCCGAGGCTGAAACGGTGGATGGCAACAGCGTGCAGCGCTTGTCGCTGGCGCCGGAAGAAGTCAGACGCATCAAGCAGGCGGCGGTCGACCAGTCGCTCGAGACCATCCGCAATCGCATCGACCAGTTCGGCGTCTCCGAGCCGATCATCCAGCGCCAGGGCGATCGCGACATCCTGGTGCAGCTGCCGGGCATTCAGGATCCGGAGCGCGCCAAAGAGCTGATCGGCAAGACAGCCGTGCTGAACTTCAAGTTGGTGCGCGACGTCAACCCGGAGCCGTATGCCAAAGGCACGCAACCGCTGCCTGCCGGCACGCAGATTCTCTATCAAGTCGACAAGTCTGCAGCCGGCCCGCGCAAGAAGGGTCAGGCCTACCTTGTCGAATCGGCGACGATGATGACCGGCGACGTGGTCAACGACGCGCGCGTGCGGCCCGGCGACATGCCGAACAGCCGCGTCGTCTCGCTCGATCTGAACGCGCGCGGTGCGCACCTGTTCGAAGAGATCACCGGCGCCAACGTCAATCGGCGCTTCGCCATCGTGCTCGACGACACCGTTTATTCCGCACCGGTCATCAAGGAGCGCATCCCCGGCGGGCGCGCGGTGATCAGCGGCAGCTTTACCGCCGACGAGGCCAAGGATCTCGCCATCGTGCTGCGCAGCGGCGCCTTGCCGGCGCCGGTCAGCGTCGCCGAGGAGCGCACCGTCGGTCCGACGCTGGGCAAGGACTCGATCGAGAAGGGCCTGCGCTCCTTCGTCGTCGGCGGCCTGCTGGTCATCGTGTTCATGATCTTCTACTACCGCTTCGCCGGCTTGCTGGCCGATCTGGCCATGATCTGGAACGTGCTCTTCATGGTCGCGGCGCTCGGGGCGTTCGGTGCCACGCTCACCTTGCCGGGGATCGCCGGCATCGTGCTGACGCTCGGTATGGCGGTCGATGCGAACGTGCTGATCAACGAGCGCATCCGCGAAGAGCTGCGCCTCGGCAAGACCGCGCGGGCGGCGATCGACGCCGGCTATCAGCGCGCCTTGCCGTCGATCATCGACACGCACGTGACGACGATTCTGTCGGGCATTATCCTATTCCAGTTTGGCTCCGGTCCGATCAAGGGATTCGCCGTCACCCTCTGCATCGGCCTGCTCAGCAGCCTGTTCACCGCCGTGGTCGGCACGCGGTTGGTGTGGGACTACCTATTGATTCGGCATCGCATCCAAACGGTGAGCATCTGACATGATTCAACTCATTCCTCCGCATACGCGCTTCGACTTCGTCGGCTTCCGCAGAACGGCGCTGATGATCTCCGGCGTCCTCTCGATCCTGTGCATCGGCTTGATGGTCGTGCGCGGTCCGAAGCTCGGCATCGACTTCGCCGGCGGCTCGCTGGTGCAGGTGCGCTTCAAGGCGCCGACGCACGCCGACCAGGTTCGCGATGTGCTGAGCAAAGCCGGCTTCGACGCGCTGGACATCCAGGATCTCGGTCGCGACTCCACGGAATTCCTCATCCGCGTGCCGATGACGGCCGACGATACCGAAAGCCGCACCAAGCACGTCATCAGCGCGCTCAACGAAAGCTTCGGCGGCGCCGATCAGGTCGAGGTGCTGCGCATCGAGTCGGTCGGCCCGCGCGTCGGCGAGGCCTTGCGCGGCAAGGCCACCTGGGCGGTGCTGTTCTCGACCCTCATGATGGGCGCGTACATTTGGTTTCGCTTCGAATGGCGTTACGGGCTCGGCGCCATCGTCGCGCTCTTGCACGACGTCATCATGACGGTCGGCGCGCTGATCGCCTGTGGCTACGAGTTCGATCTCACCATCGTCGCCGCGTTGCTCACCGTGGTCGGCTTCTCGGTCAACGATACCGTCATCGTGTCCGACCGAATTCGCGAGAACCGGACGCGCGACCGGCGCACGAGCCTGGCCGAGCTGATCAACACCAGCGTCAACGAGACCCTGAGCCGGACGATCCTCACCTCGGGAACGGCTATCTTGGTTACTCTGGCGCTGTATCTGCTGGGCGGGTCGGTCATCCACGGCTTCGCCTTCGCACTGCTGGTCGGCTTCACGGTCGGCACCTACTCCTCGATCTTCATCGCCGCGCCGGTGGTGCTGTACTTCGAGCGCGCCGCGACGCCCGGACCGGCCGAACGGCGTGCGGCGACAGCGCCGGCGGCGCGGCGTACCTGAGCGCGCCATGCGCACGGCGCGACGATCGGTGGGCGGCGAGCAGTGCGGCGACCGACCGGGTCGCGCCGCGCTCGACGAGGGCTGAGCGGTGCGCTCCCGCCGCTGGCAGCTCGTTCCACCCGCCGCCGCGGCGGCGCGTCTCGCCGACGAGCTGAAGCTTTCGGCGCTGCTCAGCCAACTCCTGGCCAGCCGCGGCATCGATCAACCGGCGCTGGCGTCGGCGTTTCTCGATGCGCGCCTTTCCGACCATTTGCGCTCGCCGATGCTGTTTCGCGAGATGGCATCCGCCAGCTGCCGCGTCGCCGACGCCCTGGCGCGCAACGAGCGCATCGGCATTTACGGCGACTACGACGTCGACGGCATCAGCGGCAGCGCCGTATTGGTGCGTTTCTTGCGCGCCGTCGGCGCGCGGCCGGAACCGCTGGTCCACATCCCGCACCGGCTGCGCGAAGGCTACGGTCTGAACCCGATCGGCATCGAGCGCCTGGCGGCCGGCGGCGCCAAAGTGATGATCACGGTCGATTGCGGCGCCGTCAGCCATCGCGAGATTGCCTTGGCCAACGCGCGCGGCATGGACGTCATCGTCTGCGACCACCATCAAGTGCCTGAGACGCGCCCGCCGGCGTATGCGGTGATCAATCCGATCGAGCCCAATGCGGGCTTCCCGTTCTCCGGGCTGTGCGGCGCCGGTACGGCCTTCTATCTCGCACTGGGCGTGCGCATGCAGCTGCGCGAGCGCGGCGGCACGGTGGCGGATCTGCGGCGCGAGCTCGATCTCGTCGCATTGGGGACCATCGCGGATCTGGTGCCGATCGTCGAGGAGAACCGCGTGCTGGTGAAATACGGCCTGCGCGAGATCGAGCGCAGCACCCGCCCCGGCATCGCCGCCCTGAAACGCGTCTCCGGCGTCGGACAGATGTCGAGCGGCGCGGTCGGCTTTCGTCTCGCGCCGCGCCTCAATGCCGGCGGCCGCCTGGCGGACGCGACGCGGTCGCTGGAGCTGCTGACGACCGAGGACGAGGGACGCGCCGAACAGCTGGCGACCGGGCTCGACGAGGAGAATCGCGCTCGGCAGGGGATCGAGCGCGAGATGTTCGTCGAAGCCGTGCGGCTGATCGAGGCGGCGGGCGGCGTCGAGGGCAAGCATGCGATCGTCTTGGCGTCGCCGCTGTTCCATCCGGGCGTGGTCGGAATCGTCGCCTCGCGCATGGTCGAGCGCTACTACCGGCCAACCGTCTTGATCGCGGCGGAGGAGGGCGGCCTCGGGCGTGGCTCAGGCCGCAGTATTTCGGGCTTCGACCTGCACGGCGCGCTGGCCACCTGTCAGGACGCGCTCGAGCGCTTCGGCGGCCACAAGATGGCGGCCGGACTGAGCATTCGACTGGAACGAGTCGAGGAGCTGGCGACCCGCTTCGAAAGCGCCGTCGCCTCGCGCTCGGTCCCGGAGGACTTCGTGCCGCAATCGCGCGTCGACGCGGAGGTGACGCTGAACAACCTCGATGCGGGTTGTCTGGCCGACCTCGAGCGCTTGGAGCCCTTCGGCACCGGCAACCCGGAGCCGGTCTTCATCGCGCGCGGGGTGCGAGTGCGTGAGCGGCGCGTGGTCGGGGAGCAGCATTTGAAGCTGCGCGTCGAGCAGAACGGGCGAGTCCTATCCGCGATCGGCTTCGGAATGACCGATCATCCTGCCGCCGGCGCCGATTTCATCGACGTCCTGTTCAGCGTCATGAGCAATGAATGGAACGGCAATATATCCACCGAGTTACGCCTGCGGGACATCCGCCCGGCGGAGCCCGCAAGGGGCTGATGGCAACGCCGCGGACGGGCGTCGCCAATCTTGACTGAACTAACACGCCGTGTTAGTTCGAACCCTCACGTTTTCAGTACCTCCTGCTCGCTGGACACCGGCCATGGATCACGATGACGCGATGCTCAATAGCAAGGATGTCGCACGCATCCTCGATCTGAGCCCGGACACCGTCAACGAGTACGCTCGCAAGAGCCTTCTGCCCGGCATCAAAAAAGGGCGTCAGTGGCGCTTCCGGCGGCGCGACATCACTTCGTTCAAGCGCCAGCTGCGCGGCATGACGGCGGCTTGAGCCGAGCCAGCTTTCGCTGCCCTCCGACCTCGACCCAAGGAGTGCCAATGTCGATGCTCGAGAACACCACGCACGCGTATCAAAGCAAGCTCTACGCGGAGTTCTCGCAGGTCTACGATCTGGTCTTTGCGCGCTACTTCTACCCCCGCATCGCCAACGTGATTCGCAACTTGCAGATTCCGCCGGCGGCGAAGGTGCTCGAGGTCGGCGTCGGGACTGGCCTGGCCCTGGCCGCTTACCCGCGCCACTGCCAGGTAACCGGTCTGGATCTCGCTCCCGACATGCTCGAGCACGCGCAGGAACGCATCGTGCGGCACGGTTGGCGACACATCCAAGTGATGGAGGGTGACGCGCAAGACATGAAGCTGGCCGACCACAGCTTCGACTATGTCATGGCGTTTCACGTCGTCAGCGTGGTGCCCAACGCCGAGCGCATGATGCGCGAAGTGCTGCGCGTGTGTAAGCCGGGCGGGCGGGTTGTCGTGATCAATCACTTCCGCAGCGAAAAGCGCCTGCTGGCGGCGATCGACCGGCGCATGGAGCCGGTGACGCGACGCTGCGGCTGGCACACGCTGTCGCGCTGTGAGGTCTTCGAGGGTCTGCCCCTGGAGATCGAGTCGGTCTACAAAACCTCGCGCAACTCGCTGTTTACGATCGTCGTTGCGCGCAACGGCGAGACCGAGCCGCAGGCTTCAGTGGCGCGATTTGACGCCGGGGTCGTAGGGCACCAGCCCGTGGCGTAGCAGCCACTGCGCGTCACCGGCGCCGCGCGTGCGCAGCCAGCGCGTATAGATCCGCACCGCCTCGGGATCGGCGCGGAACATGTCCGTGAAGGTGACTTCGGACAGGACGCGGACAAAGTCGGGAAACTGCGCGGCGATCTCGGCGAAGACATCTGCGCGCGTGCTGGTATCCGCCGGCAGGAGCCCGGCCAGCTGGTGATACGCGATGCGGCCGAGGGCGATGTAGTAGTCGGTCGACACCACCCGGCGCTCCAGGCTCTCCATGAACACGCCGGAGAGAAAGAGTGCGGTATCGCCGACCTGACGCAGGGTGACACAGCGCTTGAGCCGAGGCTGGTGGCAGGCGTCGAGATAGTCGAGCGCCAGCGGCCGCGCGTCCCAGCCCGGCGGCGGCGTGGCGAAACGCTCCAGCAGGCTGACCAGATAGTGCTCGGTTGGCGGGCTGGCTTGCACCGCATGGGTGCGAAACGCGCCCTGGAGTAGGTCGCGGAAGAACTCCGTCAACGATCGTCGGATTAGGCCCGGCTCCGACATGCCGCCTCCGCCCGCACCATCACGGGAGCGATTCTTTGAGACCCCGACTTCGAAAGCAAGGTGTTTCTTCTTCGCCAAGTGCCGGATCGAATTGTTGCGGCCGCATCGCTCCGATATAGTGAGCGTAATTTGGAGGCCTCACCAACGTGAGACAACGTGCAGGGATTTCCCTCTTTCTCATAGTCGTCTGCGGCACATTGCTCGTCAGCAGCTGGCTGGCGCGGCAGGTATCGGCGGTCGGCCGCGACGCGTACCAGAACCTCGAGACCTTCGCGACGGTTCTGACGATGGTCCAGAAGAACTACGTCGACGAGGTGCCGACCGACAAGCTGATCGACGGCGCCATCAACGGCATGCTGGCCTCGCTCGATCCGCACAGCGCCTACTTGTCACCGGACTTGTACAAGGAGCTGCAGGTCGACACGCGCGGCAGCTTCGGCGGACTCGGCATCGAGATCACGCAGAAGAACGGCGTCCTGACGGTCGTGTCGCCCATCGAAGACACGCCGGCGGCGCGCGCCGGTGTGCGCTCGGGCGATCAGATCATCAAGATCGACAACGAGTTCACCAAGGACATGACCTTGGTGCAGGCGGTCAAGATGATGCGCGGGCCGGAAGGCTCGAAGATCAAATTGACGCTGCGGCGTGAAAATCAGCCGGACTGGATGAATCTGACGCTCAAGCGTGAGGTCATCCAGATCAAGAGCGTCAAGTCGCGCGTGCTCGAGCCGCACTTCGGCTATCTGCGCATCACGCAGTTTCAGGAGCGCACCGAGCACGACGCCAAGGCGCAGCTCGCCGATATGGAAAAAGAGTCCGGCGGTCTGCACGGTCTGGTGTTGGACCTGCGCAACAATCCGGGCGGCCTGCTGTCGCAAGCGGTGAAGGTGTCGGATCTGTTCCTCGATTCCGGCTTGGTCGTCTACACCGAGGGCCGGCTCGATAACCAGGCGCAGAAGTTCTACGCCCGCAAGGGGCCAATCTCGGGCGACTACCCGATCGTGGTGCTGGTCAATGGCGGCAGCGCCAGCGCATCCGAGATCGTCGCCGGCGCCCTGCAGGATCACAAGCGCGCCTTGGTGCTGGGCACGCAAACCTTCGGCAAGGGCTCGGTGCAAACGATTCTGCCGGTGGCGGACGGCGAGTCGGCTATTCGCCTCACCACGGCGCGCTATTTCACGCCGAACGGTCGCTCGATCCAGGCGACCGGCATCACGCCGGACATCGTCATGGATCCGGTCGTGCAGGTGGCCTCCACCGGAACACCCGAGCATCCACCCGACAACATCCGCGAAAGCAATCTGCCGCGTCATCTGGAAGGCAACAAGCCGGACGGCGACGGCAAAGGGAACGGCAACGACGAGGACGGTGACGCCAACGACGCCGGCATGCCGGGAGCAGACGCCGCGGATCCGCAGCTGGATCGCGCGCTGGAGCTCTTGAAGAGCTGGAACGTCTTCAAGACGGTGGTCGCGCAGAACCAGCAGTAAGCGCCCTTTTGCCACGCACTCGCAGTTGCGGGTGCGTGGCCGTGGCGCGTCGACGTGCATGGCCATCCGCGGCGACCGCCCACCGATCGGCTTGGGCTGGGTCATCACCTGGCCCCTGACCGCGGTCTTGGCGGCCGCCGTATTTCTCTCGGCGGAGGAACTGCGCCACCCGCAGCACGGCGGCGCCGAGCCGCCGCCCCCCGCCGCCGCATCGGGGGCCGATTGGTACGAGCGCCTGCCGGCGCGCATGGCGGCGGTCGACGCGACCTTGCGCAAAGGGCCGCTGCGGCTGGCGGCGCCGGTCGAGGAAACCCGCGGCGCCGGCCCGCTGCGCTTCACCCACCGGTTGTACGAGGTGCAACTGCCGGAGGCTGAACGCGGCAAAGCCGAAGCGACTGTCGATGCATTGCGCGCCCTCGATCCGGGCTTGTCGCTGGCGACGCTGCAGACGGATGAGAGCACCGAGGTGCGCGTCGGCCTCGACGGCCTGCTGGTCACGACGCTGCGCTTCGTCTGGCGCGAGCATCCGGACACGCGGCCGCGCGTCGCCCTCATCATCGCGCCGCTCGGCGACGATCTGCGCGTCGCCCGCCACGCCATCGAAGGCCTGGATGCGCCGATCGTCCTGGGCATCAATCCGGACAAGCCGTTCGCCAGCCAGGTGGCGGCGCTCGGCAAGATGTTCGAGCGCGAGGTGGCGCTCACCTACGTGGTCGCGCCGCCACCGCCGCCCGAGCCCTCGCCCTCCGATCCGCAGACGCCCATCGCGGTTCGACCGCGCCGCGCCGCGCCGCTGCCGCTCGACACGGCGCTGAGCGCCGTGCCGGATGCGGTGGCCGTTGCATGGACCGTCACCGGCGCTCCGGCGCCCAAGCCGGACAAGGCCCTTTTGGCGGCGATCGACGGGCGCGCCCTGCCGTTCGTAGGCGACCGCGGCGACAAGGCGGCGGCGACCATGCCTGCGCCCGTGACGCTGGTCGAGGGTGGCGATCAAGCGTTGGATCAGCAACTCGACGCGGCGCTGAAGACGGTGCGCAAGCAAGGGCGCGTGGTGCTGATCGGCGCGCCGACCGATGCGACATTAGCGGCGCTGCAGACTGCCATTCCGCAGTGGCGCGCCGCCCAGGTCGATATCGTCCCGCTGTCGATTCTGGCGGCCGCGCCGACGCCGGCGCCGACCGCCGCGGCGCCCGCCGCCCCTAAGTTGTCGGCTCGCTGAGCCCTCTGTTACTGTCCGCGCAATGCGCCAGCCGGTGAACGCCGCCCAGCGGATGCCGGTCCTGAGCGTCTCCGAGCTGACGCGCCTGCTGCGCCTATCGCTGGAGGCGGAGTACGCCGAGGTGTGGGTCGCCGGCGAGATCTCGAACTTCCGCAGCCCGGCGTCGGCGGGGCACTTTTACTTTTGCCTGAAGGACGCGCGCGGCCAGATCGCCGCGGTCATGTTTCGCACCGCCAACCGCGGGCTGAAGTTTCGCCCACAGGACGGGCTGGAGGTGATCGCGCACGGACGTGTCAGCCTCTACGAAGCGCGCGGCGATCTGCAGCTCTACGTCGACGCGCTCGAGCCGCGCGGCGTCGGCGGACTGCAGCTGGCGTTCGAACAACTGGCGCGCAAGCTGGCTGCAGAAGGGTTGTTCGACGCCGCCCGCAAGCGCCCGCTGCCGGCCTGGCCGCGCGCCGTCGGCGTCGTCACCGCGCTCAGCGGCGCCGCTGTGCACGATATCGTCACGGCGTTGCGGGCGCGTGTGCCCGGTGTGCGCATCGTCGTCCGGCCGGTGCGCGTGCAAGGGCAGTTTGCCGGCGCCGACATCGTCGCGGCGCTCGCCGATCTGGCGGCGGACCAGCAGGTCGACGTGATCATCGTCGGGCGCGGCGGCGGATCCCTGGAGGATCTCTGGGCGTTCAACGAGGAGCGCGTCGCGCGCGCCATCGCGGCGGCGCGCGTGCCGGTCGTGTCGGCGGTCGGGCACGAGATCGACACGACCCTCGCCGATCTCGCCGCCGACTGCCGCGCCGCGACGCCGACCGCCGCCGCGGCGCTGGTGGTGCCCGACGCGGCGCATCTGCGCCGGCAGGTGCAGTTGCGGGAAGCGGCGCTGCACGGCGCCATGCGCGGTTTGCTGCGCGGCCGGCGCGAGCGCCTCGGCGCGTTGGCGCGCCATATTCGCGACCCGCGCCGCACCCTGGTCGAGCATCGCCTGCGCATCGGCGAGCTGAGTGAGCGCAGCCACCGCGCCATGTTGGTGCGCGTGCGCGATGCGCAGGCGCGGCTGGCGGCGGCGGCGGCGCGGCTCGACGCGCTCAGCCCGCTCGCCGTGCTGGAGCGCGGCTACGCGATTGCGCGCCGCGCCGACGACGGCCGGGTCGTGCGCGCGGCGCGTGAGGTCGCGGTCGACGACGTGCTCGATCTCACATTTCACGACGGCGGCGCGCGCGTGCGCGTGACCGCGTCTCGCAATCGTCCCGGCAACGGGTGAGGAGGACCAGATGGCGGATCCGATCGATGACGCGCCGCCGCGTTTCGAAGACGGGCTACAGGCATTGGAAGTACTGGTCACGGCGCTGGAGACGGGCGACCTGTCGCTCGAGGACGCCTTGCGCTGTTTCGAGGACGGCGTCGGCTTGGTGCGCCGCTTGAACGGCCAATTGGCGCTGGCGGAGCAGCGCGTCGAGATTCTCACGCGCGGCGCCGACGGGCGGGTGCAGTCGCGTCCGGCGAATGACGGCGAGCTGTGACGGCACTCGCCGCCTACCTCGATCGCCAGCGGGCGCACGTCGACGCGGCGTTGGCCGCGGCCTTTCCAGTCGACCCCGATCACCCGCATCGCCTGCTCGAGGCCGTGCGCTACAGCTTGCTGGACGGCGGCAAGCGCCTGCGGCCGATTCTCACCATTGCGGCCTGTGAAGCGGTCGGCGGCACGCTCGAGGCGGCCCTGCCGGCGGCCTGCGCCGTCGAGATGATTCACGCCTACTCGCTGATTCACGACGATCTGCCGGCGATGGATGACGACGCCCTGCGGCGCGGCCGGCCGACGACGCACGTCGCCTTTGACGAAGGGCTGGCGATCTTGGCGGGTGACGCGTTGCTCACCGAAGCGTTCGCGGTGTTGACGCGCCAGGCCGCCGCCGCGGCGCGGCCGCGGCGTTTGGTGCAGGTGGCGGTGGAGATCGCCGAGGCAGCCGGCGCGCGCGGTATGGTCGGCGGGCAGGCGGCCGACCTGGCCGCGACCGGGACGACGGCGGATCTGCCGACGGTCGAGTTCATTCACGTGCGCAAGACCGGCGCCCTGCTGCGCGCCAGCGTGCGCAGCGGCGCGCTGCTCGGCGGCGCCAGCCGCAGTCAGCTGCAGCGCCTGACCCGTTACGCGGAATGCCTGGGGCTGGCCTACCAGATCGCCGACGATATCCTCGATGCGGAGGGCGCCAGAACGGCGACGGGGAAAGTGGAACGGCGCGATCAAACGCTGCACAAGGCGACGTTTCCCTCGGTGCTCGGTCTGCCTGCTGCCAAGGCGCGCGTGCGCGAGTTGCATGACGAGGCGCTGGCGGCGCTGCAGCGCTTTCCGGCACGCGCCATACCGCTGCGCGACATCGTCGGCTTTGTCGTGTCGCGCGCCACGGACTGAACGGGTGAAACGGGAACGGCTCGACAAGCGCGTCGTCGACGAAGGCTTCGCGGCGAGCCGCGAACGGGCGCGCGCGCTGATCATGGCCGGCGCGGTGCGCATCGGCGACCGCGTGGTCGACAAGCCCGGGCAGCAGGTCGACGCGGACGCAGCCCTCACGGTCACCGGTGCGGATCTGCCGTACGTCAGCCGCGGCGGCGTCAAGCTCGCCGGAGCGCTCGACGCCTTGGGGATCGCGGTCGCCGAGCGCATCGTGCTCGACGTGGGCGCCTCGACCGGCGGCTTCACCGACTGCGTGTTGCAGCGCGGCGCCCGCGCCGTCATTGCGGTGGATGTCGGCTATGGGCAGCTGGCCTGGTCGTTGCGCCAGGATGCGCGCGTGACGCTGATCGAGCGCACCAACATCCGGCATTTCGACGCGGCGCGTTTGCCGGCGATCCCCGACTTCGGCGTCGTCGATGCCTCGTTCATCTCGCTGACCCTGGTGTTGCCGAAAATGAGCGAGCTGCTGGCGCCCGGTTCGACCATCGTGGCCCTGGTCAAGCCGCAGTTCGAAGTCGGCAAAGGGCAGGTCGGCAGTGGCGGCATCGTGCGCGATTCCGGCCTGCACGAGGCGGCGATCGCCCGGGTCCGCGGCGTCGCCGAGGGCCTGGGGGCGACGATCCTCGGGCAGTGCGACTCGCCGATTTCGGGTGCCAAGGGCAACCGGGAGTACTTTCTGGCGCTGCGGACGAGCCGCGAGAAACAGGTTTAACCAGGGTTTTGTTCACGCCCCGATTCGGCTACGTTGCCGGACTGGGAAGGAGCACACACATGGCTCGTATCACGGTTGAAGACTGCCTGGAGAAAATCCCGAACCGCTTCGAATTGGTGCTCCTCGGGGCCCGTCGCGCCAAGCAGCTGCTGAAAGGCGCGCGGCCGCTGGTGGAAAGCGACAATAAAGAGGTTGTCACGGCGCTGCGCGAGATCGCGGCGGGTGAAGTCGAGATGGAGTATCCCGACGCTGACGAGAAGTAAGTCGGCGGCCGCGCCGGCGCGAGGCGAACGCTGATGGCGGAGAAGGATCTCTACGGGGTCCTCGGCGTGCCGCGCAGCGCGTCGGCCGACGACATCAAGAAGGCGTATCGCAAGCTCGCCCGCAAGCATCACCCGGACGTCAATCCAGGAAACCGCACCGCCGAAGAGCGCTTCAAGGCCGTCTCCGAGGCCAACGACGTTCTCGGCGACCCAGACAAGCGCAAGCTGTACGACGAGTTCGGCATGGCGGGCGTGCAGACCGGCTTCAATGCCGATCAAGCGCGCGCCTATCGCGACCAGCCGTCGGACTGGTCGCGCGGACGCAACGGCGGCGCCCGCGCCGCCGAGGCCGACGGCGGCTTCGGCTACAGTCGCTTCGAGGACGTCTTCGGCGACATTTTCGGCGGCGCGCAGCGCGGCGGCTTCGGCGGCGGCTCGGCAAGCGGCGCCGATGCCGAAGCCGAGATGACCATCGATTTGCTCGACGCCGTGCGCGGCTTGTCGACGGCGCTGACCATCCAGCGCCAGGAAGTCTGCGGGACCTGCGGCGGCGACGGCGCCGATCCGGCGAGCGTGACGACGTGTCCCGAGTGCAACGGCTCGGGTCACGTGCAGGTGGCCAAGGGCCCGATGTCGTTCACGCGCACCTGCCCGCGCTGCAAGGGTAGCGGCCGCACCTCGAGCAAGCCGTGCCCGACCTGCGGCGGCAGCGGTCAGCGCGTCGTCAGCGAGCGCCTCAACGTCAAGATTCCAGCCGGTGTCGACAGCGGCTCGCGCGTGCGTGTCGCCGGCAAGGGCAGTCCCGGCAGCGGTGGCGGCGCGCCTGGCGATCTGTACATTCGCGTCACCGTGCGGCCGCACCCGTTGCTCGAACGGCGCGGCGACGATTTGTATCTCGACCTGCCGGTGACGGTCGGCGAGGCGATGCTGGGGGCGTCGATCGAGGTGCCGACCCCGGACGGTGCGGTGCGCGTCAAAGTGCCCAAGGGCAGTCAGGCGGGTCGACAGCTGCGCGTCAAAGAGCGCGGCGTTCCGCACCTGCGCGGCGGCGGTCGCGGCGACCTCTATCTGCGCCTCGTCGTGCATGTGCCGGACGCCGAGTCGGAGGCCGCGGCCAGCGCCGCGCAGGCGATCGACGCGCTCTACGCGCGCGCGCCGCGCGACGGCTGGAGGCTGTGAGATGGCCGCGCACTGGATCCGCCTGACCGAAGTGTGCACGCGCTTGCAGGTCGACGACGACCTGTTGCGCGTCGTGCGCGAGGAAGGGCTGCTGGAGATCAAAGAGTCGACCGAGTCCGAGGCGGTGATCTCGAGCGACGACGCCGAGCGCCTGCGCCTGATTCGCGTGCTGATGCGCGAGATGGACGTCAATCTCGCCGGCGTGGAAGTAATCCTGCATATGCACCACGACCTGTGCTCGATGCAGCGCCAGTTCGACGCCATTTTGCGCAGCCTGGTGAGCGAGCTGCGCCAGCGCGTGGGAGGCGCTTGATGGCGGGCCGCCCACGCCGTGCGCCGGCTGCGAAGCGCGCCGCGTCTGCCGCGAAACAACAGCCGGCTGCGCCCGAAGTCGCCGCCGCGGACGAGACGGACGAGGCGGAGGCGGTCGCGGACGGCGACGAGGGCGACGACGTCGAGCCGGTCGACGTCGAGTCGGAGCTCGGCGACGACGCCGAACCGGCGCTGCAGGCGGCGCCGGCCGTGATCGAGCCGGAGATCGCCGATGACGACGGCGCAAGCGACGGGCGCTCGCTGGTCGCGTTCGATCCGCTGCAACGCTATCTGACCGAGATCCGCCGCTACCCGCTGCTGTCGCGCGAAGAAGAGAAAGTGCTGGCGATCCGCTACAAGGAGCAAGCGGACGTCGACGCCGCCTACAAGCTGGTGACGGGCAATCTGCGCCTGGTGGTGATGATTGCGCGCGAGTACCAGCGCGCCACCCGCAACCTCCTCGATCTGATCCAAGAGGGCAACATCGGGCTCATGGAGGCGGTGAAGAAGTTCGACCCCTATCGCGGCATCCGCTTTCCCTCATACGCGGTGTGGTGGGTGCGCGCCTACATCATCCGCTACCTGATCAACAATTGGCGCGTCGTGAAGCTCGGCACCACGCAGGCGCAGCGCAAACTGTTCTTCAATCTGCAGAAGGAGAAGGAGCGGCTGGAGCGCGAAGGCATCTCGCCGGCGCCGAAGCTGATTGCGCAGCGGCTCGCGGTAAAGGAGTCGGAAGTCGTCGAGATGGAGCAGCGCCTTGCATCGAGCGACTTGTCGGTCGATCAGCCGGCGCACGATGACGACGGCGGCGGCGGCACGTTGCTCGACGTGCTGCACGGTGCGCAGCGCGGTCCCGATCAACAGGTCGCCGACGCCGAGTTCCGCCATGAGGTCAGCGAAAAGATCCGCGCCTTCGGCGAGACCTTGAAAGACAAGGAGAAGGTCATCTTCACCGAGCGCCTGCTCGCCGAGCAGCCGCTGACCTTGCAGGAGATCGGCGACAAGTACGGCATCAGCCGCGAGCGCGTTCGCCAGCTCGAGGAACGCCTGAAGCGCAAGCTGCGCGTCTTCCTCGAATCGCAGATCAAAGACCTGCGCGAGAGCGCGCTCGACCTCGATTGAGCGCGCCTCCCACGTGGCGAAAGATTTCACCGCGGAGACGCGAAGACGGGGGGAACATATGCTCTCCGCGCTTCCGCGTGTCTGCGGTGAGAGTCTTTGTCTAGCTCAGCCGGACCACTTGACCCACTTCGGCAAGGACTTTTGAACGGCTGGCCACTCGTCGGCGGCGACGGCAAGCGCTTGCCGCAGATTCACTGTCGCCGTCTGCAGACGATCGGCCGGCCAGCCCGCTTGCGCCGCTCGTCCGATGAAGATCTTTACCCAGGTGACGGCAAATTCCGGCGGGATATGCGTGAGGTCCTGTTCCATGAAGGCGCCGGAGAGCGCCGCCCGATCGGTCAGCGGCAGCAGCGCGGTCACGATATATGGGCCATCGGCGTGCGCGCCGGGAAGAATGTGCAGGATGGCCTGGGCGCGGGCGTAATTGTAGTGGTCGAGCACCCATTGCGCGGCCTGTTGGTCGCCCTCGGACTGGCCGCCTGCACGCATGTCGAGGACGGCTGGCGGTGCGCTCTCGGTCAGCAATGCGTAGGTCAAATTCAGTTGCGACTCGGGAATGTAGTCCGCGTCTTCTGCGCGGCGCGGGATGAAGTCTAGATACGCCGTGATCACGGCGAGATAGCGATCGCGGCTCGCCGATGTAGGGGGAGACGCCAGCAGCAGGTAGCTGTAGGCGCCGTAGCCTTGCGCTTCCGGCTCGTGCCCGACCAGAAACGCCCGCTCGCTCACGACGGGCGGCGGCGGGGCGTCACCGCCAAGCTCGTAGCAACCGGTGAGCGCCGTCGTCAGGACGACGGCCAGCATGGCGAGGCGTTTCACGGCCGCCGCGTCCAGCTTCGCACGCTGCGGATGAGCCATTGCCCGCACACCACAACGAGCGCGCACGCTCCGACGAGGAGCTCCGTCTGGCCGGCCGTCATTGGCGGCTCGGGAGCCTTCCAGTTGAAGAACTGCAATGCGCTCAAGGCCAGAACGGCCGTAGCGACGGTGGTGGTTGTCCAAGCTGCCATGTCGTACCTCGCGCGCCGCCGCCGGTTGCTTGCGCCTCAGCCGTTGTTCTGAGCGGAGGCCAAGCGCGCCCGCTGATATTGGGTCTCCGCATCGTCCATCCAACCCTTCAGTTGGGCGATGCGGACATCGTAACTCGGGTGCATCGTCAGGAGCTCGATCGGCTTCTTGCCGTGCGACAGCTTGCTCATCTGCTCCCAGAACGTCACCGCGGCGCGCGGCTCGAAGCCGGCCTGTGCGGTGATGAGCAAGCCGACATGATCCGCCTCGGACTCCTGCTCGGCGGTGAATGGACGCATCACCGCCCCCTCGTAGGTGATGCCCATGGCCGTCATGAGACCGGCGGTAGCCGCTGGATCGAGCTTGGCGTCGGAAAGCTCCTTGCCCGTCACCGCCAACTCCAGCGCAGTTTGCAGCTCCTTGTCTATGCGCTGCGCCGCATGACGCGCCAGCGCGTGCACCATCTCGTGCCCCAACGCCACCGCCAGGCGCTGCTCGACCGGCGGCAAGTCGGGGCGCCGCTGCAGCAATCCCGTGTAGACGATGATCTTGCCGCCCGGCAGCGCCACCGCATTCACTTGCGGGCTTTGCACGACCGCAACTTGCCAATCGAATTGGCGTGCGGTGTCGGCGAATTCCGTCTGCGCGGCGCCTTCCAGGAGGCGATGTTTGACCTTCTCGATCAGCGCCCGATCCGACGCGTTGTGCGACAGCTTCGAGCGCGACAGCTTCATCCGAAAGGCGAGGGCGCCCAGGCGATCCACGACGCCCGGCAGCAGCGCCGGCGCCAAGCCCGCCGTGTCAGGCAGCGCGGGCGCCGGATCCTTCATGAACGATTCGAAACAGCCGGTCACCGTGCACAACAGCAGGCCCGTCGCGGCAACGCGCAGCGTCGCGCGGCGCGCGCTTGGGTAAGTATCCACTGCCTTCATCGTCCGTCCTCTCCGAGGAACGACATCGTGACCGTCTGTCCGATGTGATTTCGGCCGTGACCTGCGCCGCCGCGAGTTGATCGATGTGGTGCGGATGCACAACCAAACGTGATAACAAAGAGCGATCTACCCGGTCTGTTGCCAAGTCGACAATTGGGAAAACCCCTAATAGCGGCGGGCTCTCGCGTCCGTTGAGATCGTAATCGCTAGTCGCGGCTCGCATCTTGTGGGACGGTCGAGGCGACGCGCTGCTGCGGTTGTGGCGATTGGCCACTCGGCTATCAGCCGGACGACGCGCTTGTGCCGGCGTGGTTTCGCGTCGCTCAGAGGTGATCGAAGCCGCGACAATCTTCTCGCTAGTAATCGGCGGCGGTAAGGTCTCTGATGAGGCAACTGCTTTGGCGCAGCGCCGCAGGGCCCAGCTTCCTCCCGTTCTGATCATTGCTGGGCGCGGGCACGAGGCGTTCATGTTACGAACGATCGAGGGGCCAATGCATCGACTGGTTGAAATCGCGCTCTGCACCATCGGCGTCGGCGCGCTGCTGTGGCGCGCCGCTGCCGCGAGCGGCGTCGAGTTGGAGCCCGGCGGCTCGCCGGGGCGCGCGGCGCTGGCGATCTGCCAGCAAGCCGACCTGGTGCCCGCCGCCGAGCGCGCGTCGGTGCTGGCCGTCGGCCTCAAACGCGCCGAAGACGCGGTCAATGCCGACCCACGCGATCCGGCGGCGCACTTTGCGGTCTTCTGCAACCTCGGCAAGAGCCTCCTGAAGCGCAGCGGCTGGCGATTGTTCGCCGCGTTGGGCGACCTCAGCCGCGCGCGCAAGGAAATCGACATCGCGCTGAGCCTGGCGCCGGACTACGCGGGGGCATTGGCGGCGAAGGGAACGATGCTCGTCGAGCTGCCGCGCCTGCTTGGCGGCGACGCGGACGAGGGATTGCGTCTCTTGCGGCGCGCGGTGGCGCTCAGCCCGGAGGATGCCAAGCTGCGCCTCGCGCTCGCCCATGTGCTCGACGCCGCTGGCCAGCGCGATGAGGCGCTGCTGCACGCATCGGTGGCGCTCGTCATTCTCGAGCGCGCCGGCCCGGCAGACCAGCTGGCCGACGCACGCACCCTGGTCGCCAGCGTCCGCTAGTGTCGTGGATCCGCAATAGCCGTAGCGGCTCGGTGAACTATCGGCGTTTCTGGCCAGGCGCGCCGCCGCAGTAATCTCGGGGCATATTTCGAGGCGGCGCAGCCCCGCGAGAGACGCCGAGAGCCAGCGAGACGGCGCGGCTATTGCGGATTCACGACACTAGTCGAGCGGGGACTTCATCGCAGCGGCACACAGAGAGCGCAGAGGAATCGCCTGACCGCGTCTGACCGCCGCGTGTCTATAGGACGCCGCGGTGAAATTCCTCACCCGTGCAGCCGCAGCAACCCGTTGCGCATTGACCGATCTGTGCCGCAGGTATAGCGGCTTTGCAGACCTTCGGCTGGACTGGCGCATGGACTGCCGCGCGATTATCTCGACATGGCTCGTGCTCATGGGCGCGACCGGCTTGCTGCCGGGACGCGTCTCGGCGCGTGCCGCCGCAGGCGCCAGCGCCGCGGCGGTCCGCTGTGTCGGCGACTGCGACGGGAGCGGCAGCGTCGCCATCGACGAGATCATCACCGGCGTGAACATCGCGCTCGGCGTGCTCCCGGTCGAGCGCTGCCCGAGCTTCGACTGCGCCGGCAACGGCGCGGTCACGGTCGACTGCTTGATCACGGCAGTCATCGCGGCACTGAACGGCTGCGCACCGGCGGCGACGCCGACCGGCACAGCTGCCGCGACAGCCAGCGTCACGCCGACGGCCACAGCGGCGGCGGCGGGCCAGTTCGTCGACAACGGCGACGGGACGATCGGCGATACGCAGAGCGGCCTGATGTGGGAGAAGAAGGATCAGAGTGGTGGCCTGCACGACGTGAGCTCGCTCTTTCCCTGGGCGGGCGTGTGCACCGACCAGGCTGGTGTCGCCTGCATCGGGGTCATCGGCTGCACATTCTGCCAGCCGGATGCGGCCGCCGAGAGCACGTGCATGGCCGCGACCGGCGGCGCCGAGGGCTGCGCGCGTTGCCCCGGCGCGGCCATCTGCCAACCGATCAACGGGCTCACGACGGTGTGGCAGTGGCTGAACCAGATCAACGGCACCAGCTTCGCGGGCCACGATGACTGGCGTATCCCGACCATCGGGCGCGACGGCGGCGCGCCGCAATTGGAGACCATCGTCGATACCAGCGTCGCGGGCTGCGGCGGCGGTGTGCCCTGCATCGCGCCGTCGTTCAACACCAACTGCGCGGACGGCTGTGCAGCGAACGACTGTAGCTGTACGGACATCGGCCAGTATTGGTCGGCGACGACGCTCGCCGAGGTCGTCCCGCTGCCGACCGTGTGGAGCGTGCTCTTCTTCAGAGGCACCATCGGCGGCGCGGACAAAACCTCGGGCTTCTTCGCCCGCGCCATGCGCAGCCCGCCGTGCGGCACCTTCCTGGCCGCGTTCGGCCACCAGGGCAGCGGCGACGGGCAGCTCGTCGACCCCCAGGCGATTGCGGTGGATGGCGCCGGCAATGTCTTCGTCGCCGACAGCGGCAACAACCGCATCGAGAAGTTCACGGCCGGCGGAGACTTCCTGCGGCAATGGGGCAGCATGGGAGAGGCGCCGGGGCAGTTCCAGACGCCGGATGGGCTCGCGGTCGACGCCGACGGGAACCTCTATGTCGCCGACCAGAACAACAACCGCATCCAGAAGTTCGACAACGACGGTACCTTCCTCACCAGCTGGGGGGCAGCGGGCAGCGGCGACGGGCAGTTCAGCGGCCCGGTGGGCATCGCGATTGACGCGCAGGGTGATGTTTTGGTCGCTGATCGCTTCAACAATCGCGTGCAGAAGTTCACCAGCAGCGGCAGCTTCGTCACCAAATGGGGCGCCGCAGGGCAGGGCGATGGACAGTTCTTCAGTCCGGTCGGCGTGGCCGTCGACCGCGACATGAACGTCTACGTCGCCGACTTCTTCAATGACCGGATTCAGAAGTTCACCGGCAGCGGCACGTTTCTCGGTAAATGGGGCAGCACCGGCAGCGGCGACGCGCAGTTCATCGGCGCGCGCGCCGTCGCCGTCGCAAGCGGCGGCGTCATCCTGGCGATCGACGACGGCAATGACCGCGTCGAGGCATTCACCGCCGACGGGACGCTCCTCACCAGCTGGGGCGGCCCCGGCAATCACGACGGCCAGCTGAGCTCCGCCACGGCGCTCGCGCTGGCGCCCAACGGCAGCGTGTGGGTCGTCGACGAGAACCCACGCGTCCAACGCTTCGCGTGCTCAGTCCCGCCGGCGCAGTGAATCGGCGCCGGCCGCAGGCGTGACGCAGCATGGGCGTGATGGGCAGCCCCACTCCGCCGCGCATGCGGGCTATCCACGCCGACTCAGACGGAATGAACCCGCGCTTCACGCGCGCTGAGCTCGAAGCGTTTCGCGGCGCGCCGGTCAACGACCTGGTGGGGCGCCGCGTTCGACTGCTGTTCGTCGGCATCAACCCGGGACTGTGGACCGCGGCGGTCAACGCGCACTTCGCGCGCCGCGGCAATCGCTTCTGGCCGGCGTTGCATGCGGCCGGCATCACGCCGTCCCTTGTCGACGCCAGTGGCGGCATGCGTCCCGCGGACGCCGCGATGGTCACCGGTCTCGGTATCGGCATCACCAACATCGTGTCCACCGCCAGCGCGCGCGCCGACGAGCTGACGCTCGCCGAGCTACGCGCCGGCGGCGCGGTGCTCGAGACCAAGGTGCGGCGCCTGCGCCCGCGCGTCGTGGCGGTGCTCGGCCTCACCGCCTATCGGCAGGCATTCTCGCGGCCGAAGGCGGGCGCCGGCCGCCAGGTCGAGCATCTCGGCGATGCCGATCTGTGGGTGCTGCCAAACCCGAGCGGCCTCAACGCCCACGACACGATCGACAGCCTGGCGGCTGCGTACCGGGCGGCCTGGGACGCGGCGTGCACCGGGTGAGCGCGCTTGGGTCGCCCGCATGGCGACGGCGAATCCGCTCCGGCTGACGGCTCACCGCGTATCGCCCGTGGCATCCTCTATTTAGAGGAATAGCCGGGCGTTCGGCGTGACGGTAATGCCGTGGCGCATATGCGACGCTTCGACAGGATCTGGTTGTCGGTGTTCGTGGGTCTGGCCCTGCTCACAGTGGCTTCGACGCCTGCAGGCGCTTCGAAGTGCGACGCCGCGCGCATCCGCGCTGCCGGGGCGCTCGGCAAGGTGTCGCTCGCCTGTCACGCCAAGAGTGCCCGCCGCGGCGAGGCGGTTGCCGACGACTGCTTGGCGCTGGCAACCGAGAGATTTGCCAAGCGCTACGCCAAGGCGACACAGAAGGCGGACTGCACGCAACCGTTGCTCGACGATGCATCCGTGGCCAGCAGCGTCGCCACCGAGATCACCGCGATCGCCGCTGCGCAGCGCCCCGAGGAAGGGGCGAGTTCCTGCGCGGCGCACAAGATCACGGCGGCTGGCACCGGCACTGCGGGTCTGGCTCAGTGTGACGCCGTCTCGGTCACGAAAGGCCTGCCCGTCGATGCGCAATGCGTCGCCGATGCCCAGACCAAGCTCGAGCTGGCGTTTGGGAAGGTCGAGAGCAAAGATCCGACCTGCCTCACCACCGGCGACGCAGCGTCCGTTGCAAGCGCCGTCGGGAACCTCGTCGATATCGTGGACGCGAAGATCTACGAAGTCCCAGCCACGCCGACGAACACCCCGATCAACACCGGCACGGCTACATCGACCGCAACGGGGACGAACACGCCCACATTCACACCTACTGTGACGGGGACGGCCACGGCCACCAACACGGTAACCGTCACGCCGGGTCCGCCCTTCACCGGGACGACCACGCCCACGGTGACGCCGACCCCTGTCCCATGCTCCCTTTCGGCGCCCGTCTGCGGTGGCCCGTGCCGCTTCCCCGGCCAAGTGTGCCAGTCGAACGGTGCGGGCGGTTGTCAATGCTTCGACATCTTCATGCAGTAGGCTCCAGCTCCGCCGCGGTGGTGTTCGATCCGGCCGTGGCTCGATCCTCGCTGCTAGTCAGGTCGCCGGTCACTTAATACGCCATTCCAAAGCGCTGCTCGACGCCGTTGCGCCGCGCCGTCGACGCGCGGTTCGAGCCGAGGGGACCGGCCCTGCGCTTCGATGGGCGTCTTCGGTCGCGCTAGCCACTGCAACACTGCGCCGATCCGCCGTATCCACGTTAGGGCTCGATCTTCTTGTGGCTCGATCAAGCCGGGTTGGCGTCACTGCTCCCATCGGGCCAGTTTCAAGTTGGCAAGCGCGACCTTGTATTCGTTCGCAGTCGCCTCGGGCATGGTCCACTTCGAATCCTCTTTTCCGACAGGAGCCACCAACTTCATCTGGGACGCAAATGAATCCAACTCCTTCGCCGTATTGAGGGGCTTGGTGAGGGACTCTGCTTCGGTGCCGGCAAGTGATCGCTTTAGTTCCCAGATCAAAAAGAAGAGCGTTCGATTCTCGAACTCCGGGAAAATTGCTTCAAATTCGCCTAGACGACCAACGTCGGGGTCGGTGTCGTGTTTCCCGACGATCGCTTCACGGGCTGAATGGAGTTGGGTATAGGTTACGACCGGTTGTATCAGTATCGTCAGCCGTTCCAGTCGGTGTCCGATCTCGATGTCGAGTCTGCGCACGGTCTCGCTCGTTGCTGCCTTCTTCTGCTGGGCCTCATACCAATGAGTGGCGAAGGCCGAGAGGCTGCTCAGAAAAACTGCGGAAAGCAGGAATAAGCCGAGTGGGGAGTTGAGGAACGCACCTAACTTCTCAGCGCGTGAGATGGGACCGTCGAGGCTTCTTCTCACCTCGTCACGGAATATTTCCTCAGCACGGATGTGTTCCAGCTCATGCGCCTTCAACACGGGCTCCCCTCGCATGCGAGCCGCATAGCTCGCTCCAGGTCTTCGCAATCCCGCTGTGCATTGTCGGTCTGTTAAGTTACACGCAGCCAACTGCGCAATTGGGATTTACCCGAACAACCGCTGCCTCCAGTCCAGTCGGTCGGCTCAGCGTTGAGAAACGCGATGACGGAGCCGAACATGGCGCCGACCGGCGCGGATGGACGGCGAGTTAACAGAGCTTCTCGGCGGATTTCACATTGACTCGTGTCTCTGCGGCGTGGTTCTCATCCCTCCGTGGCGCAACCGATTGGCAGGCTTCTCGGGCTCGTATTGTTGGTGGGCGCCGTGCTCTCTCCGCTGCCGTCCAGCGCGCTGCCGCCGTGCGGCGTCCCGTTCTCGACGTGTTGCGCCGGCGACACTTGCAACAGCGGGTTGAACTGCGTCGGGGGGACCTGTCTGCCGTCCTGCGGCTTCTTTCCCGGGCAAGCGTGCTGCGACGGCGATACGTGCAGCAACGGATTGATCTGTGTCAGCGGCACATGTCAGCTGTGCGGCGTCGCCCCAGGCGCTCCCTGCTGCGGCGGGACGTGCAGCGACCCGCTCCTGTGCGTCAACGACGTGTGCACGGTCTGTGGGTTCAACCCGGGTGATCCATGCTGCAACGACGGTAGCTGCACCAATCAGGCGCTGACGTGCAGCGGCGGCACCTGCGAGTTGATCGACACGCCGACCGCGACCGAGACCGAAACGCCGACCGAAACGCCGACGGCGACCGCCACGGACACGGCGACCGAGACGCCGACCGAGACGGAGATGGCCACGCCGACCGACACGCCGACGCCGACCGGGACCGGCACCGTCACCGCGACAGCGAGCGAAACTCCCACCGCCACGCCGACGGTGACGCCGAGTCAGACGGCGACGGTCACGCACACCGGCACCGTCACCGCGACAGGCACCGCAACGTCGAGCGGAACGGCGACGGCGACTTCCACGGCGACGGCGAGTCAGACCCAGACCCGTACGGTTACTGCGACAGCGACGGTCAGCCACACGCCGACCGTGACCCGTACGGCGACACAGACCGGGACAGTCACGGCCACGCCGACGGTCACGTCGACGAGAACCGGCGTGCCGAACGGCGGCGCCTGCGACGATCCGGCGGATTGCATGTCCGGCAACTGCGTCGACGATACCTGCTGCGCCGATGCGTCCTGTCCGCCGGGAGAGTCCTGCGACAATCCCGGCAACGCCGGCATCTGCTCGGCGGATCCAGTGGCTCCGGCGCCGGCCATCTCCGGGAGCGGACAGCTGCTGGCGCTGGCCATCCTGATCGCCATCGGCGGCGTCGCCCTGCTGCGCGGGCGGCGCGCAGACTAGAATTACTGCAAGCCCTGTTGGCCGGGGGCTTCGCCTGCCGCGACGGGTTGGCCGCCGCGCTGGCCGCTGGCGTTCGTAGCGGTGGTGGCATCGCCCGGTTGCGCCGGCCCGCTCAGCTTGCCGGCCACATAGGTTCCGTTGCTGATTCCGAGCAACACGAGAACCTCCGGCTGGAGGATCGAGGCGATGGCCGCGTACACATTGGCTCGTGTCGCCAGCATGTACAGGAACGCGAAGGCGACGACGAAGTTCCAGATGATCATCTGCAGACGCGAAATGCTGGCCTTGCCGGGCTCGCCGGACGGCAAGGTCTCGCACAGCAGACCGCTGAGCCCGTCCCGGCCGCGCCACAGCATCCACACCAAGGTGATCGCTACGAGCGTTAGGACGAGCACGGCGAGAACCAAGACAACTTGCCCGAGCCGGGCAGGGTCTGCCGTCAGTAACGTCGACGACGCCTCACCCAGTTGTAGCTGAAAGGTCCGATACTGGTCGGCACAAGGCGTCGGCGTCGGGACCTCTTGCGCCGCTACCGCCGCGGCGAACAGCCAATCGATCATCGGAGCGCTCCTTATGGGCAAGGGGCTCAGCGCGATGGCGCACGGGGCGCCGAACGCGAGAGTGAGCCGAGAATGTCGCCGTCCGTCAGCTTCACCGCCAGATACAGCAAACTGGTGACACCGGCGGCGCCGTCGAGACCGAATGAGTCGGTGAGCGTCACCGCCGCCTTGATCTGGTCAGGCCCCGAGGCGCTGATCACAGCGGAGAGGAATTTGATCGCCATCGCGACGGTGGCGATCAGCATCACGTAGCGCGCGGGGTGGGGGGCGTCGCCCGGCGTGGAGGCAAACATGTCCGACCAAAAGCCGGGGCGGCGCAGGACGGCGACGATGAGAACCGCCAGCGATAGCGCCAGCAACGCGAACGGCGCTCCCAGGGCGAGCCAAGTCAGCCAGCTGGCAGCGTTGAATTGCATCGGCTTCAGGACTGCGGCTGCAAGGCGAGCCGGCGCGCCACGTCTTGGCGAAACTCGTCGAGATCGATCTTGAGCCCGGGACATTCCTTGCGCAGCTGCTTCATGCCGTTCTGGATCGTGTAGCCGGTGCCGAGCAGCTCGCGGTGTCCCACCACGCCGGTTGCCGGCGATAGGCTCAACGTCGCGCACAAACGGGCGAACAACTCGCTCGCCGTCGCGACCTGAATTGCCGGCGGCGGCGCGGTATTGCCGCTGGCGCGGTAGGCGAGGACGACCCCGAGGCTCGAGCGGTTCCAATCGCCGACGTGCCAGCTGACGGTATCGTGCGACAGGCACTTCTGTACCGACCCGTCCGCGTTGACGAAGTACGCGTACGTGATCGTCGGGCAGCCGCGCGCACTGATGTGATTCGGGCCGACGTCGTAGCGTGCGCACTGAAAGACGTCCCAGCTCGGCGCCGCGTCGGTGCAGTGCAGCACGACGCGTTGAATGTCGCCCGGCCGGCGGATCGACGCGGACATCTTGGTGTTGATCGGCAGTTGCGCGCGAACGTCCTCGATGGCCAGCGAGCCGAGCGCGGCGGGTTGTTGCCAACGCTTGGCCTTCCAGCGCTGGATCTCGCTGGCCGTCGCTGCCTCGACGATACCGGTGGCGTCGCCGGTGAAAGGGGACGGCGTTTCTTCGAAGCGACGGCCCGGTTGTAGGGCGCTGCCCTGTTCCTGCCGCGCGGCAGCGCGCGCGTCGCTCTGCAGGGCGCGCACCGCCGTCTGCGTCGCCGGGCCGAACCAGCCGTCGGCACTGCCGGCGGCGAAGCCGAGCGCGTTCAAGTCGTTCTGCAGATCGCGGACGTAGCTGCCGGCCACGTTGGGCTCGGCGCGCGGACGGACATTCTCGTCTTTGCTGCCGAGCTGCAACCACACTTGGGCGTCTTCGTAGTAGTACATCGCGGCTTGCTACGCGCAGGGCGCGACGACGCCGGCCGTCTGTTGGATCTGCTGCAGCTTGCGGCCGGCGGCGCATTCGATCGGTGAGGGGGCATTGGCGTCGGCGGCCGCGGCGCACTGCGTCAGGTCCGGCAGCTTTGCTGGGCTGGCGCCAATGACCTTGAAGTGGCTCGTCACCAGGCTCGTGGCATCGCCAAAGCATGTGCACAGCGCGGCGTGATCGGGCGTGGGACGAACATCGAGCAGCACGTGCGTCTCGTTGTCCAGGATCACCAATTGCTGAAGATTCCCGTACTGGGCGATCGGCTCGTCGGCTGGAAAGGTTGCATTGATCTTGTCGAGATCGGCGACCGCCGCGCGCATCTGGCCGGTGATCTGCGCCGCCTCGGCTGCGGTCGGAAAACGGTGTTGGACGTTCAGAATCTCCTGGTACTGAGCAAACGCTTGCGAGTGCTTCACCAATCCCGGCGTGAGCATGAACATGCCGCAGTCGCGGCGATTGGTGGCAACTCGCCCGGCGTCACAGCGATCTTCGCCTGTCGCAGCCGCGTTGATCGCGTTCTTGAAGTGCTCGGTCGCCCTGCCATCGTGCGCGTTGACGCCAAGCTGCCATTCCGAGAAAGCCAGCAGCGCCAGCGCGTTCAGCTTCAGGTCGTCGCGGTCGACCTTCGGCAGCACGCTGTCGTTCACCAGCTCGACGACGCGGCGGTATTTGTCCACCGCCGTTTCCGGCAACACCGCGTCGCTCGGCTTCGCGAACGCATCGGCGAAGCGTTGGTTCGCGACCGTCGAGGCGTCGTTGAACGAATCTTGCGCCTGGTGCAGCGCAATCGTGCCGGTCAGCGGCCCCATGCAGCCGGCGCAAGCCGCCAGCGCGGCAAGTCCCACCGCGCGCAGCCGTCGCCTGAGAATTGGTCGGCGCATTGCGTGCCTCCTCGTGCGGATCAGGCCGCGTCTCGTAACACCGGGTGGATCAGGTCGGCGTCACTGGCGTTGAGTAGCGTCCGGTCGGCGAGCGCCTTGCGCAAGATCGGACCGACGCTCGCAACGATGCCTGCCGCGTCGAGCTCGTTTGCCAGGACGTTCGATGCCGCGTGCAGCACGCGATCGAGCACCATCGAGACGACATCCGGAGCGGTGCGGAAGCCGTCGACATTGCCCGACACGGCGGCGATCGCGGTCTCGATGAGCTGCAACAGTACGTCGCCGCGCACCAGATCGCGTCCGCCGCTATCGAGGTTCTTGTTCACCGCGGTGAGCACCGAGCTGATGACCTGAGTCAGGATCTGCTGGCGCACGTCGCTGGTGTTCAGATCGAGCAGGCGGTCCGGATTCTTGGCGAACGCCGCCAGCACGATGTGCAGGAGCTGCACGATGCCGTCGCCGGTCAGCAGCCGATGCGGGTCTTGCGACACCGCGGTGGCAATGGCGCCGATCAATTGTGCCAGCGCCGAGCGCTGCGCCTCATTGCCGACGCCCTGCAGCAGCGCGGCCGGATTGTTGGCGACCGCTGCAAAGGTCTCGGCGACGATGGCATTGAGCTGCTGGCGCGAGAACAGCGTGCTGAGGGTCGCGGGCAGGCTCTGGTCCTGGTGCAAGGTCGGTGAAAAGCCGAGCAAGATGCGCTGCAGCGCGTCGGCGAGCAATTGTTTGGTGGGGTTGTTGGCGTTGATCAGCACCGCGGCGTTGTCGGCGGTGACGTCGACCGCGGTGGCGATCACGTCGCGCAGCAGGTCCGGACTGAAAAGGCTCGGCGGCGTGGCGCGCGCGCCGTCCGCCAATTGCGTTGCAACGCGGCTGAAGAGGGTGGCGAGAAAAACCTCGCGCCCGCCGCCGTGCGCTCCCGGAAAGATCAAGTTGGCGTTCTGTCCCACCGCGTTGAGCGACGCGGCGTAGATGTCCGCGATGGCGCGGCCGCTGAACAGGTCGGGCTCCTGCTGCACGGCGCCGAGCACCGCCTTGAGCACGCCATCCAGCAATTGCTGTCCGCTGCTGCTCGGCGTGCCGAGGAAATACGATGCCTGATCGGCCACCGTGGCGGCGGAGGTCTTGATGACGTCTTGCAGGATTTCGCGCCGAAAGCGCAGCAGAGCGCGCAGCTTGTCCGGATCGCCGCTGTCCTGCGCCCGCTTGACGTCGTCGGATAGCGTGGCAGTGACGCGGCTGAGCAACAGCGCCAGATGCTCGTCCGAGATCAAGGCGCCGGATTGATCGCGCAGGACGTGCAACGACGCTTGAAAGATATCGAGCAGCAATTCATCCGGTGGCGTCTCGGCGAAATCGATGTCGTCGAGCGACAGGAGAAAGGCGCGCGTGATGTGCTCGCCGGCGCCGGCGCCGCCGAACAATGTCGGGTCGGCTTTGACGAAATCGAGCGCGATCTCGACGACGGTGCCGCCGATGCGCTGGATCGGGTGCCGCTTCGGGTCGGTACCGTCGCGCCATTGCTTGACGACGAACAGCGCGTTGGTGTGATCGTAGAATGGTTGGCTGCCGCCAAACGAGCGAAACATGGCGTTCGGATCGTCCGCCGACAGCGCACTGATGCGCAGGTACGCCGTGCAGAGCTCCCGCTCGACATCGGGGTTGTTCTCGGGCAGGCGATTCCACAGGCTGAAATACAGCCCTGCCGAGACGGAGACGGGACCGCCGGGCTGGCCGGCGGTGGCGGGCGGCTGCACGAAGGCCTTGCCGTCGTTCTCGAAGAAATGCTTCGCCACCACGAAGGGCGGCAGTCCGGTCGTTTCCGCCATCGGGAGGATCAGATCGCGATCGCGCGTCTCATCTTCGAACACGGTGAGGATCTTTTGTCCCAACCGGATCGCCGCCTGGATCGCGAAGAGTACAATTTGTACGTAGTCCATGGTCGCTGCCGGCCTCCGCCGCTACGGCAATGATGCGAGAAGTGTAGTCTGATATGATGAGGCGCGTATGTAGATGGCGCGCTACAGATGCGCTTACAGGATGGCTGTGACTAACGCGACGTACAGCCGATGGTCAATTCGGGGATACCCGTACAATTCAGTCGGGACGGCGGCCGCCAGCGCATCTCCATCATCGCGTTGCGGGAACGTGCGGAGCGAGGTGTGGCGCGGTGATAGACGTACGCACGCCCTTCAAGTCACACGCTGCGTCGGATAAGCGGCGGCGCAGGCTGTGAGGCCATGCGCACGGCGCGCAGGGTCTGACTCCGAGACGGAGCAGTCGAGAAGAGAAGGTAGGAAAATGACGGGCGAGCGACATGATATATATGTGACTGTCGTGCGCCGTGCGGAGACCAGCGATCTCACCGATCGACAAGCGCCGTGCGCGCGAGACGGCGCGGCGAACCAGGCGCGGGTGGAGGCGTGATGGCCGGCGCGGCGCGGCCCGAACTGCCGCGGGTCGATGAGGCCAACGAATGCATTTGGTGGGGAGCACGGCGCGTCGATCTCGCCCCGAAGGCATTCCGCGTCCTGCGTCGCTTGCTGCAGCAGCCGAATCAGATCGTTGCCAAGCGTGCGCTGCTCGATGCGGCGTGGCCGGACACGCATGTCAGCGAGGGAGTGCTCACGCTCGCCATCAACCAACTGCGTGACGCCTTCGGCGACGACTCGCGCCAAGCGCGCTTCATCGAGACGGTACACCGCCGCGGCTATCGCTGGATCGGTTCGATACCTGCCGCCGACAGCGCCGCACGTGCTTCGACGCCCGGATCGAGCCTGTTCGTCGGACGCAACGCGGCGCTGGCGCATCTCGAACAGGCCCTCGCGCAGGCCAGCAGCGGCGCGCGACAGCTGGTCTTCGTCACCGGCGAGCCCGGCATCGGCAAGACGGCGCTGGTCGACGAATTCCTGCGCACCAGCAGCGCCGCGCCCGTCAGCCTAGCGTTCGGCCAGTGTGTCGACGGTTTCGGAACCAGCGACCCCTACATGCCGCTGCTCGAAGCGCTGGAACGGCTTGATCGCCACGCGCCGAGCGGCGAGATCCGCAGCCTGCTGCGCCGTCTGGCGCCGACGTGGCTGCTGCAGTTGCCGCGGCTGATCGCGGCGGGGGAGCACGATGACTTGCGGCGCTCGCTGGGCGGCGCGAGCGGCGAGCGCATGGTGCGCGAGCTGCTGTCGTTTCTGGAGGAGCTGGCGGCGGAGCGCACGCTGGTCCTGGTGATCGAGGATCTGCATTGGAGCGACCATGCCACGGTAGGCGCCCTGGCGGCGCTCGCGACGCGGCGCGAGCCGGCGCGGCTGCTGGTGATCGCCAGCTATCGCCCGGCCGATGCCATCGCGCGCCAGCATCCGGTCACCACGCTCAAGCACGAGCTGAGTGCCAAGCGGCAGTGCAGCGCGATCGGGCTCGACGGACTGACGAGCGAGGACGTGGACGCGTATCTCGCCGGCCGATTTCCACAGCATCGGCTGCCGTTCGAGCTGGCTGGCCGGCTGCAGGAGCAGACGGCGGGAAATCCCCTCTTTGTGCTGAACGCCTGCGACGACTTCGTGCAGCGCGGCTGGCTGCACGAGCACGATGGCGCCTGGCAGTGTCGCGTCGATCTCGCCACCCTCGCCGCGGCGGTGCCCGACGGTACGCGCGAGATGATCGGCTTTCGTCTCCGGCAACTCGCCTCTTCGGATCTCGAGCTGCTCGAGGCAGCGACTGTCGTCGGCACGAGCTTCGCAACCCAGGCGCTGGCCGCGGCCGTGGGACGCGGCCCCGCCGAGATCGAAGTCGAGTGCGCGGACCTGGCCCACGCGGCCCAGTTCATCGGCGCCGGCCAGCCGACGACCTGGCCGGACGGCAGCTCCGGGATGCGGCACGCCTTCCGGCACGCGCTGTATCAGCAGGTGCTGTATGGGCGCGTGACGCCGGCGCGTCGTCAGTTGCTGCACCGGCGTGTGGCGGAGCGCCTGGAGAAAGGCTTCGCGCCGGAGGCGGCGACGATCGCGCCACAGCTGGCGCGGCACTTCGAGTGCGGTGCGGATGCACAGCGCGCGGTGCACTATCGCCAGATTGCCGCACGGCAAGCGATGGAACGCTCGGCCTACGATCAGGCGATCGAGCACTTGCAGGCGGCCCTCGCCGACCTGGCCGCGGTGTCCGCAGGCGCGGAACGCGACGCGTGCGAGCTGAGGATCTCCTGCGCGCTGCTGCAACCCCTCTTCGCCAGGCTGAGCACCAGCTCGGCCGAGCTCGTGCAGGTCGTCGAGCGCATCCAATCGCTATCGGGGCGCGGCGAGACCACGCCTGAGCTGCTCGTGTCGCTGGCCATGCTCACCGGCCACCACTCCATGTCCGGCGATATGCGGGCGGCGCGATCGGTCTCCGAACACATGCTCGCGCGCGCCGAGGCCGTTTCCTGGGGCGGCGTGATGGCGACGATGGCACGCGGCGTCCTCGGCTACTGTCAGGTCATGCAAGGCGAGATCGCAGCCGGCGTGCAGAATCTCGAGGCGTCGATGGATATTCCCGACATGACACCGGCGCTGCCGCTCGATCCGGGCATCATCACGACAAAGGATGCGGCGTTCGGCCATTGCCTGCTGGGGCGCGTGTCGCGTGGAGTCGATCTGTTGCGCATGGCATTGCGCCGCGCCGAGGCCTCGCGGCATCCGCCGACGTTGGTTCACACCGTGCTCGGCGGGGTCCGCATTGGCGTGGTGCTGCGCGATGATGAGCTGCTCGAGCGCTGTGCCGCTCAGATCGCGTCGTTGCCGAAGGAAATGCAGGCCCAGTGGGAAGCCTGGGCGGATGTGTCCCGCAGCTTCATCGCAGCGAAGCGCGGCGACGCCGGCGCCGCCGAGCAGATCCTGCGCGGCGGCGAGACGCTGTTGGGCGCCGGAACACCCTTCTACCAATCGCTCCATACCCTGATTGCCACGACCGCCCTGATCGCGTGCGGCCGCCACGACGACGCGAACGCGCACCTGACCGCCGCCCTGGCGCTCATCAGCGAGAGCGGCGAACGCTGGTGCGAGGCCGAGCTCTATCGCCTGCGCGCCGAGATCCTCCTGGCGCAGCGCGCGCAGCCGCGGCGCGCGAGCAAGAAGCGGCAGGATCTCGGCGCGAATATCGAAGCCGACTTGCGCCGCGCCCTCGACGTCGCGCGCGCTCAAGGCGCGAAATGGTGGGAGCTGCGCGCCGCGGTCAGCCTGGCGCGCCTGCTACGCGACAGGGAGCGCAGCAGCGAAGCCCGCGACCAGCTGCGCCACGTGTACGGCGAGAGCGAAGCAATTCTCGACCTGCCCGACTTACGCGACGCGCGGGAGGTGCTGCGGTCGTCGTGAACAATTGGGTTGTCAGTTGCTAGTTGTCAGTTGTTAGGCTCGGAGATGAGTGCCCCTGACCTAACAACTCAAACAACCTAACAACCTGTTCCTCCTCATGTCGGTTCCGTCGCCGGCAAGCCGTTGGTCGCTTCAATCGTGCACTGCGTGCCGTCCAAGTGGCCGATGCGCTGGCAGTCGGTGGACATCTGCAGGGTCAGAGCCGACTGCTCGTAGTCGAAGCGGAACCAGGTGACGCTCGTTTGATGCGTGCCGACGTTCGACGTCACCGTCAGCCGCACGCGCCATAAGATGTCCTCGCCGGCATCGGTGTTGAACAAGGACGGCAACGAGCTCGGCCGAATCGTCAGCACCGGACCGTGGTACCCGGTGATGCCGTTGGAGGAGTAGGCGGCGCCGCCCAGCCCGGGCGGCTTGAACAGCTCCCAATGATACGACGGCGGCGGATCGTCGGGGTTGCATCGCGCCGCGTCGACGCTGGCGCTGGCGTCGAAGACATTGTCGACCGAGCCGTCGAGTGGATTGATCGCACAGCCGCCGCCGAGGACTGATTGCGGCGGGCAGCTCAACGCTGCCGGATCGGGCGGCAGCGGCGGCGACTGCGGATCGTCGTTCACATTGATGTCGGCGTGAGCGACGACCGCGCCATTGCCGGTGCAGGACGTCGGCGTCGGCGTTGCGCTGGGGATGCCGGTCGCCGTCGGCGTGGGTGTCGAGCCGGCGACAGAGAATGCGCACTGCTTGAGCGTGCCGAATAGTGGATCGCCGAACGCTGCGGTGGTGCAGGGGACGGACGCCGCGGAAATGAATTGGCTGACGTAGTTGCCGTCCGCTCCGAAGCGCACCGTGCGATTGCCGGGGAAATTGCATGTCCCGCCTTCGCTGGCACAGAAGGTCCAGCCGATCTCGGTCGTCGGCGGGCCGGTCGGCTCGGTGGCGGGCAGGCCGTTGATCGCTTCAACGGCGCATTGCTCGGGCGGCGGCGCGCCGACGATCTGGCACGCGGTGGACATCTGCAGGGTCAGCGTCGACTGCTGATACTGGAAGCGGAACCACGTCACTCGGCTCTGCTCGGTGAGGCTCGATGTCACCGTCAGGCTGGCCCGCCAGCTGATATCCTGGCCGGCGTCCGTGCCCGCCAA
>Ga0265314_10000892_pt1 | contig 35556 bp, 28 predicted proteins | sample 4126metaG_FD_203106 | JGI IMG/M metagenome (GOLD analysis project Ga0265314, IMG submission 203106) | Rhizosphere microbial communities from Carex aquatilis grown in University of Washington, Seatle, WA, United States - 4-1-26 metaG | ecosystem: Host-associated > Plants > Roots > Rhizosphere >...
TCAGGGAGAATCTTGCGGCAGCGAATCTGGAACTGCCGGCGCAAGTCGTGGCGGAGCTCGATGGAATTGGGGTTGCGGCGGCTTAGTTCAAAGCTCTCAGCCATCAGCTTTCAGTTATCAGCTATCAGCTTCTCCGTGGTGAGCGAAGGGGCTAGCCATCCCATGTCAGAAAATCCGGACGTGGGGCACTCGGCAAGAACAAAGCCCACTCGCTTATCGCGTCTGAATTATTTGGTTCCGTTTGCACTTCTGGCTTTGCTCCGTCGTTCGATGAAACCCCACGCCCACATTACTAGAAAGGCGATCAGCGCAATATCTACGACACCGGCCAGAACGAGAAAGAAGACTCCAGCGTTTGAGTTCACACCATCGGGGAAAACGACCGCCGCGAGGAACGCTCCAGGAAGCAACAAGAACATCGCATCATCACAGCTAGGAATACTAGCTATTCCAACCAGAAGCACCACGAGGGCCAAAGATATCACCAGCGACCAAGCATACCTTACTTTCCACATTGGGCACCTATGTTAACGCTGGACAACTAGTCAAGCAATGAATCGACAAAAGCGCTTGGGGAAAACTCGAGCAGATCGGTCATTTTTTCGCCTACGCCGACGAAGCGGACGGGCAGGTTCATTTCCTTGGCAATGGCTACGGCAATGCCACCCTTGGCGGTGCCGTCGAGCTTGGTCAGGACGATCCCGGTGACCCCTGCGGACTCAGTGAAAAGGCGCGCCTGCTGCAGGCCGTTCTGGCCGGTGGTAGCGTCCATGACCAGCAACACTTCGTGCGGAGCCTCGGGAACCAAGCGCGCGGCAGTGCGGCGCATTTTGTCGAGCTCGTCCATGAGGCCGGACTTGGTGTGCAAGCGGCCCGCGGTGTCGACGTATAGATCTTGAATGCCGCGGGCTTTGGCTGCGGAGATAGCGTCGTAGAGCACGGCCGCGGGATCGCCGCCGGATTTGGTTTTGATCATGTCGACGCCGGAACGCGAGGCCCACACTTCGAGCTGTTCGATTGCCGCTGCACGAAAAGTGTCTGCCGCGCAGAGCATGGCAGAGTGGCCCTGGGCGCGGCTCCATGCGGCCAGCTTGCCGCTGGTGGTGGTTTTGCCGGTGCCGTTAACGCCTACGAGAAATGTGACTTTGGGCGGTGCGGCAGGCGCGGGAATGGGGCGCTGGGGCGCTTCAAGAATGGCGCGTAGTTCGGATTTGAGTAGCTCACGGAGTTCATCGCCGCCCTCAATCGCCTTGCGGAGTGCGCGTTCGCGCAGGGCCTCAATGATGGCTGCGGAGGGTAGCACGCCGAGGTCGCTCGAAACCAGTACCAGTTCGAGGTCTTCAAGAGCATTTTCATCTACGACGCGGGTAAGGGCCGCGATGCCTTCAATTTTGGAAGAGAGCGACTCGCGGGTGCGCGAGACCGCCTGCTTCATACGCGCGAAGAGGCCAAGGCCTTCCTGGGGTTCGGGCGAGTCGGTTTCGTCCTGTTTGCCGCCAAAGAGCTTCATCATTAAGTGTCCAGTTATCAGTCTAGAGCATCTGTATTGATGTGGGGTTGCGCCGCTCAGGAGGCTCTGGTTACGTTCCAGTGACGCTGTGGGGCCGTTTACCGGCCAAGGGTCGAGAATGAGCGCGGGACTTCGATATTCTTGATAGAAGGCCGTTTTCCCCTTAATTCTTCCTGTGGCCAGCAAGGTCGGGTGACCAAATTGACGGATATCAAGAACCATCCTTTGAAAAAGATTCTCGAGAACCGCATCGCCATCATCGACGGCGCGATGGGCACCACCATTCGTACCTACGGCATGGCTGAAGCGGACATCCGCGGCGAACGCTTTAAGAACGCGACCAAGGGGTTGCTGAATAATGGCGACCTGTTTTCGCTGACGCAGCCAAAGATGATTGGAGATATTCATCGGAGATTTCTTGAGGCCGGCGCCGACATTATCGAGACCAACACGTTTGGCGCGACGACGATTTCGCAGAGCGAGTTCTTTGTGGACGACCCGCGCGAGCACGGCGGGCGCAAGGATCCGGAGTTCTATCAGAAGATTGTTGACGACAAATTTCTGAAGGAGCTGGCCTGGGAGATCAACGAGCAATCGGCGCGGCAATGCCGCGAATGGGCCGATCGTGTGGCGAATGCGACGGGGCGGCAGCGGTTTGTTGCGGGAGCGCTTGGGCCGCTGACGGTGTCGCTGTCAAATTCTCCAGATGCTGATGATCCCGGCTTCCGTGTGGTGACGTTTGACCAGGTGAAGGACGCATACAAGGAGCAGACGCGCGCGTTGATTGCGGGCGGTTCGGATCTGCTGCTGGTGGAGACAATCTTCGACTCGCTGAATGCGAAGGCCGCAATGGTGGCCATACGTGAAGTGTTTGACGAAGATGGCCTGGCGAAAAGTGGCAGGGAATTGCCGGTGATGATTTCGGCTGCGGTGGGCCGCGGCGGCGAGACGATGATTTCCGCGCAGACGGTTGAGGCGTTCTGGAACGCGGTGGAACATGTGAATCCGCTGTCGGTGGGCTTGAACTGCTCGCTTGGGCCGGACCTGATGTATCCGTTCCTTGAAGATCTGGCGCAGAAATCGAATGTGGCGATCTCGTGCTATCCAAACGCGGGGTTGCCTAATCCGCTGTCTGCTACCGGATTCGATCTGGGACCAGCGGACATGGCGCGGTACCTGGGGGACTTTGCCGAGGGCGGATTGATCAACATTGCGGGCGGGTGTTGCGGTAATACGCCGGAGCATATTGCGGCGATTGCCAAGGCGCTGGATGGGAAGCATCCGCGGGAACTGCGCGAATTAGCTCGGTCGAATTCCAAAGGTGAAAGTCGCGGTATCCCACCCTTGGCAGAAAGCGCCAAGGATGGGGCACCCATTCATCCCGCTGAAGAGGACGCGGCCCGAAGTCTTACGGCCGCAGTTGAAACGCCGCGACCGTTGCGGTTGTCGGGGTCGCAGCCGTTTACGCAGCAGGCTGGGGTATTCATCATGATCGGCGAGCGGACCAACGTTGCCGGTTCGCCGAAGTTTGCGAAGTTGATCAAGGACGGCAAGTACGAAGAGGCCGTTGCGATCGCGCGGCAGCAGGTGGAGAACGGCGCGAATGTGATCGACATCTGCATGGATGAGGGAATGATTGACGGCGTGGCTGCGATGACGCGCTTTTTGCAATTGCTTGGCAGCGAGCCGGAAGTTGCGAAAGTACCGTTCATGGTGGACTCGTCGAAGTGGGAAGTGATTCATGCGGGATTGAAATGCCTGCAGGGCAAGGGCATTGTGAATTCAATCTCAATGAAGGAGGGTGAGGAGGCATTTCGTGAGCGTGCGGCGGCGGTGCTGAAGTATGGCGCTGCAGTTGTGGTGATGGCGTTTGATGAGCAGGGGCAGGCAGCGACCTTTGAAGACCGCATACGCATCTGCGAGCGGGCTTACCGGATTCTTGTGGATGAAGTGGGATTTCCGCCGGAAGACATCATCTTCGATCCGAATATTCTTACCGTTGCCACGGGCATGGAAGAGCACAACAACTACGCGGTTGACTTCATCAAGGCTACGCGTTGGATCAAAGAGAATCTGCCTCATGCCAAGGTGAGCGGCGGCGTCTCAAATATTTCATTCAGCTTCCGCGGAAATAATAAAGTGCGCGAGGCGATGCACTCGGCATTCCTGTATCACGCGATTGCGTCCGGTATGGATATGGGCATCGTGAATGCGGGCATGCTGGAGGTGTACGAGGAGATTGAACCGGAACTGAAAGAGCTGGTCGAAGATGTGCTGCTGAATCGGCGGCCGGATGCGACCGAGCGCCTGGTGGAGCGCGGCGAGCAGTTAAAGCTGGAGAGCACGGGCGCGGTTAAGGACGAAGCCAAGGTTGAAGAGTGGCGCAACGGAACTGTTGAGGAGCGCATTTCGCACGCGCTGGTGAAGGGGATCGATACCTATATCGAAGCCGATGCGGAAGAAGCGCGCGTAAAGCTGGGGCGGCCGCTGCTGGTGATTGAAGGTCCACTGATGGCGGGCATGAGCGTGGTGGGCGATCTGTTTGGCGCGGGCAAAATGTTTCTGCCGCAGGTGGTCAAGTCGGCGCGTGTTATGAAGAAGGCGGTCGCGCATTTGACGCCATTCATGGAAGCTGAGAAGGCGTTGCTGGTGGCGGCGGGCGAGCAGGTAAGCGCGCAGGGCAAAATTGTGCTGGCCACGGTGAAGGGCGATGTGCACGACATTGGCAAGAACATTGTGGGCGTGGTGCTGGCCTGCAATAACTACGAAGTGATCGACATGGGCGTGATGGTTCCTGCCGAGAAAATTCTTGCGCGCGCGAAAGAAGTGAATGCCGATCTGATTGGTCTGAGCGGACTGATTACGCCCTCGCTCGATGAGATGGTGCACGTTGCACGCGAGATGGAGAGGCAGGGATTCAAGCTGCCGCTGCTGATTGGCGGAGCCACGACGAGCCGCGCGCATACGGCGGTTAAGATTGCGCCGCAGTACAGCCAGCCGGTGGTGCATGTGCTGGACGCGAGTCGTGCGGTGCCGGTGACGACCAGCCTGCTAAGTGAAGAGAACCGCGATGCGTTTATCGCGAAGCATCGCGAAGAATATGAGTATCTGCGCAAGATCCATGCGGCGCCGAAGGTGAGCCTGGTGCCGATTGAGCAGGCTCGCGTACGGAGAACAAAGATTACGTGGCGGGCGGAGGATTTGCCCATGCCGGAGTTTACGGGTGTGCGGGTGCTGGATGATTTTCCACTGGCGACGCTGCGCGAATTCATTGACTGGACGCCGTTCTTTCACACGTGGGAGCTGAAGGGAGTTTATCCGCGCATTCTGGATGATCCGGCGCAGGGCGAACAGGCGAGACAGATTTTTACTGAAGCTAATGCGTTGCTTGACCGGATTATTGAAGGCAAGCTGATTACGGCGCGCGCTGTTTACGGGCTCTTCCCAGCGAATGCGGTGGGCGACGATGTAGAGCTTTACACCGATGAAACGCGCAAGACGGTGCTGACGCAATTCCACTTTCTGCGCCAGCAGGCAAACCGTGAAGGCAATGAGCCGTGCCGGTCGCTAGTGGATTTTATCGCGCCGAAAGAAACGGGACTTCCTGATCACATTGGCGCTTTTGCGGTGACGAGCGGTATCGGATTGAAGGAACTGTGCGACGGGTTCAGAGCACGCCTTGACGATTACAACGCAATCATGGCGGAGGCGTTGGGAGATCGGCTGGCCGAGGCGTTTGCGGAGTGCCTGCACAAGCGCGTGCGCGATGAGTGGGGCTATGGCCGCGAAGAAAAACTGAGCAATGAGGAAATGATTCACGAGAAGTATCGCGGCGTTCGCCCTGCGGCGGGCTATCCCGCGTGCCCCGATCACACGGAGAAGGGAACGCTTTGGCAGTTGCTGGATGTGAAAGCAAAGACCGGCATTGAGATTACCGAATCGTTTGCAATGTGGCCGGGGTCGAGCGTGAGCGGGCTTTACTTTGCGCACCCGGAGTCGCGCTACTTTACGGTGGGCAAGATTGGCCGCGACCAGGTGGAGGACTATCACCGCCGCAAGGGAATGAGCGAAGCCGAAGTGGAGCGCTGGCTTGGGCCGAATCTCAACTACGATGCGGCGGGGGACAAGGTAGCAGGTTGACAAGTGAACGAGTTGACAAGTTTACAAGTTGACTTCCTATTGTTGTATTGGTCCTTCAATTGTTGATGCATCGTTAAAATGCGGCTTCAGTTTTTGCACTGTATTCGCAGCAGGTTGACCGTCCTTTCATAGGGGCACGCTGATAATCGTTGCGTGATCAGCCATACTGCCGACAATGCAACGTCCGATTTTGAGACGGCTCAGACTTCCGCTGCCAAAATCTTCTGTGCTACACACACGCCGGTTCAGCCTGCGGAGAATTTGCAGCCGCAGATTCATGCGGAGGTTGGGCGTTATCAACTTCGCCTGGCGCAGAGTGTAGAGGACCGCGATGCAGCGTGCCGCTTGCGCTTCAGAGTTTTTAATATTGAGCTGGGCGAAGGGTTGGAGAGCTCCTATCAAACGGGCCTCGACAGCGATCAGTTCGATCTGTTTTGTGAGCATTTGCTGGTGGAAGACAAACTGAGCCGGCGCATTGTGGGAACGTATCGCATGCAATCCGGTCAGTCGGCGGCGCGCAATCTGGGCTACTACTCTGAGCAGGAGTTTAATCTTGCGCCCTACGAGCCGCTGCGAGCAGGAATTCTGGAATTGGGGCGCGCTTCAATTGACCGCGACCATCGCACGCCGGAAGTGCTCACCTTGTTGTGGCGTGGGATAGCGCAGTATGCTACCGACATGGGGCTGCGTTACTTGATCGGCTGCTCTTCATTAAATTCTCAGGAGCCTGCGCAAGGCTGGCAGATGTACCACCAGCTTGAACATTACCGGGTGAGCAGGGAATTTGAGACATTGCCGACGAAGCGCTTCGCATGTCCCACCGAGCATATCGGCCGGGAGCCACAGCAGCCGGCCCAGCAGGAAAGTAAGACTGTGCCGACTCAACCATCCATTCCGGTCAAGATTCCAAAGCTATTGAAAACATATTTAGCAATTGGTGCGCGCATTGCAGCGCCGCCGGCATGGGACCGCGAGTTTGGCACCATAGATTTTCTTACTTTGCTCGATCTCAAAATGCTTTCGCTGGCGGCGCGCAATCGCTTTCTGGCTCCGCTTACGCAATGACATTGCGCCGTATCCGGCGCGCTGTGGCGCTTGCTATTGAGATTCTCCTCTGCATCATCCGGTTCTGGCTTTTGCGCCTGAGGGGGCCTCTCACTTTGGAGCGGCGGGCAAAGTGGTCGCAGGGTTGTGCGCAGAGGTTTCTATCGACCCTGAATATTGCGTATAAAGTTGAAGGCCGGCCCGCCACTCACGGGCTGGTAGTGGCAAATCATCTGAGCTATATCGATGTACTGGTGCTCTCCGCGGAGATGCCGTGCTTTTTTGTCGCCAAGATGGAGGTTGGCGGCTGGCCATTTTTCGGAAGAGCGGCGCGGAGCGGCGGCACCATTTTTGTTGATCGCGGCAGCTCGGAGAGCGCGAAGTCAGTTGCCGAGCAGATGAAGGAACGGCTCATGCTTTCGATCCCGGTTCCGGTTTTACTTTTTCCTGAAGGCACGAGCACCGACGGCAGGGAAGTGATTCGTTTCCATTCGCGCTTGATTGATCCGGCGACTTCGTTGGGCGCGCCGATCACAGCCGCAGCCATCCGATACACGATTCACGATGGAACACCGGAGCGCGAGTTGTGCTGGTACGGTGACGAAACGTTTGTGAATCATCTGTGGAAGGTGCTGGGCGTGGGCGGATTTGAAGCTGTAGTGCAGTTCGGAGAGCCTCACGTGTACACAGACAGGCGCGCGGCCGCGGATGCGACCCATGATGAGATTGCGGCCATGCGTGAAGAGAGTGCGCTGCTGCTGCAGTAACTTGTGGGTCGCGGTATTCCTGTCAGTTGGGGTTGTGGTATCCCAGGTCTCAGAATAGGGAGCTGGGGCACTCGGGACCCTCATCCAGGGGAAAACGAGACCAGGACCATTGAATTGTCGTCAGCGTTTCGAAGCGCTTGGTGCGGCTGTCGATCCGCGGACGACTAAGCGCGTTGACACGAGGAACTCGCGCTTGCGGTTTGGATCGTTGGGGTTCTCCGCCTGCTGGCGAAGGGCCTCAAATGCCGCGCGCGCCAGTTCGGCACGCGACAGGCAGATGGTGGTGAGCGCGGGCAGCGTGAACTCTGCGAAGTCGATGTCGTCGAGTCCGATGACGGAAAGATCCTGTGGTACGCGCAAACCTTCAAGATATGCGGCGCGAAGCACGCCGATGGCAGTCATGTCGTTGGAGCAGATGACGGCCGACGGCCGTTTGGCCAGCGACCTGAAGTTCCCAAAGCCCGCGACACCGCCCTTGAGTGTGTGGTCGCACTCAATGATCCATTCTTTTTGAATAGGTAGCCTGGCAGCTTTCATCGCGGTGCGGAAATCGTTCTCGCGCGTGATGGCTGAGTGGAGCTTGTGAGGTCCGGCAAGGAACGCAATCTTGCTGTGGCCGAGCGTAACGAGGTGATTGACGGCTTCGTGGATGCCGGTGGAGTAGTCGAGCAGAATCGTACTGGCCTTGGGATCGTTAAGTTTGAACTCGGCCAGAACGATGGGCACATTGCGATGCACGAGCTGATCGAGGACGGGTTCTTCTTCGCCAAAGGTCATGACGGCGACGCCTTCAACCTTGCGCTCGAGCATGCGCCGCACGCATTGAGTGAGAATAATGGGATCGCTATTCGAAGAACTGACCAGGATCTCGTATCCATGCGCGACAGCAATTTCTTCAAAGCTCTGGATCAGCTCGGGGAAGAAGGGATTGGTGATGTTTTCAACAATGATGCCGAAGAGGCGGCTGCGGCCGGAGACAAGCGTACGCGCGTGGGTATTGGGGAAATAGTTGAGCTGCCGGATGGCCTGCCAGACGCGCTTGGAAAGGCGCTCGCTCACAAGCGGAGATCCATTGATGGTTCGCGAGACGGTGGCGATGGAGACCTTGGCCAAGGCCGCAACAGTGCGAATGTCGGGAGTTTTGCCGGCAGTTTTGCGGGATGCTTTTCGAGACACGTACGGGTCCTGTTCGATGCAATTCTGGTGTGAATGCAATGGTATTGCATTTGCGGAGATGTACGCAGACTTTTTACTGTGGAGGTCAGGCTGTGTGGGAGCGCAGGCAGATTCAAACAGCGCCCTCAAGTTTTCCCTCAGGGTCTAAGGGCCAAGTGCACATCAGCATTTATGGCACGACTGAAGGTCGTGCCCTGTTACACAACCTATAAGTCCTGGTCGACTAGTCGCGTTCAGCTATCAGCAGTCGGAGGTCGCGGAGGTTCTGGCCAGTGGGTCCGGTAACGACGGCATCGCCGAGCGCCGTGAACATGGGGCAGGCATTGAATGCGGCCAGTGAGGCCTTCAGATGAAATCCGAATGTGTGAGCGCGTTCGACGGTGGTGGGATCGGCGATGGCTCCGGCTGACTGCGTATTGCCGTCGATGCCGTCAGAACCGGCACTGAGCACGGTCAGACGCTCGCCGGGATGTTGCTCAAGTTCTAACGCGCAGGCCATAACGAATTGCTGGTTGCGGCCTCCGGCGCCGGGAGTACGGTCCATGGTCACGGTGACTTCGCCCACGGAGATGAGGCAGAGGCGCGGATGAATGGCGCGCAGCTCATGGAAACGCTTGAGTAAATAATTTGCGGCGTCGGCGTAGTCCCAATCGTCGCAGCTGTTGTCGACGACGGTGTGATAACCGGCCTGCTGTGCAAGGTTACGGGCGTTTTCAACCAGGTCGTGACTTGATAGCAGGATTTCGAAAACGGAATCGCGAAAAGCCTCGTCTTCGTCATCCATGGAGGTGATTTGCCGCGGAGTTGCGGGCCCTGGCTTGGCAAATTTAGGCAGGAAAGGTGGACGCCAAGCCTTGTTGGCTGGGGATTCCTGCGATTCAGCGCGTTCAAAAAAGGCGCGGACAGATGCCGGGAACTTCGCAAGCAGGTCGTATTTCTGCAGCAGGTACTGCACTTCAGCCGCGGTGGTGTGATCGGGAGATGTGGGTCCAGAGGAGAGCGCGTCGAGCGAGCGCAGCGGAACATCGGGCAGCAGGAGGTTTACCTTGAGCGCATCGGGAGCGGCCAAGGCAAGTCGGCCTGCTTTGACTGCAGAGAAGTGCTTGCGCAGCGTGTTGATCTCATTGATAGGCGCGCCGGAGGCGAGCAGCGCCTGGTGAAATGCCTGGGTGTCATCGAGTGAGATTTGCGGATCGATGGGGAGGTCGAACATGGCCGAGCCGCCGCCGGAGATGAGGAAGAAGATCAGCGTGTCTTTCTTGGCCTTCTTGAGCAGTGCCAGCGTGGCGCGAGCGGCGGCGAAGGAGTCCTCATTTGGCAGCGGATGGCCACCCTCAAAATAGCGGATGCGCCAGTTGCGCTTTTTCGGAATTTGGACTCCGCAGCAAACTCCGCGCAGGCCTTTGCGGCGCTTCATGCGCTCCAGCAATGTGTCGAGCATGGGAACCGCAGCCTTGCCGAGGGCAACGACGAACACCCGCTTGTAAGCAGACAGATTAATGGTGGCTGGGCCACATCCGTCAGGCATCAGGCGCTGCAGCGTTTCACCATCGAAGCGCAGTCTGCGATCGAAGGCGGTGGCGATGTTGCAGGCTTTCAACGCACCGGTAAAGATTCCGGTGGCGGTGGCATGAAGCGAATCGAGTGCGGTGTCGTGAGTCGGTGTCATTGCAATTGCTCTTTCAGCCACGCTGCGAGTTGTTGCTGCATCGCGCTCAGGTGGCCTGTGAAGAAATGATCTGAACCTTGAATGAGAGCCAGCTTTTTGGGGTCGGCCGCGGCGGCAACGATTTTTGTCAATTGTTGCGTGGACGCAAACTCGTCATGATCCCCGCTTAAGAAGATTTTCGGAAGGGCGAGATGTTCGAGAGAGGAGTATTGATAAGCACGATTGCCGTTCTGAGCGGGAAGGCCGAGCGCGACGAGCGCACAAATGTTTGCGGATGATTGACTGCTGCTGGAACAGGCGGCGATGGCCATGGCAGCTCCGAAGCTGAAGCCCACGAGAATGATAGGGCGTTTGAATTCGTTCTGAAGCCAATCAAGAGCGGCGAGCACGTCGCCCGATTCAGCTTCGCCGTCGTGAATTCCTTCGCTTGTGCCGGTGCCACGAAAGTTGAAGCGCAGCACGGGGAAGTTGAAGCCCCAACGTGGTTCGTTGAGGACTTTCATGGTGTGATAGACGACCTTGTTATGAAGATTGCCGCCGCCGAGCGGATGAGGATGGCAGACAAGGGCGGCAAAGGGAGCGGTGGGACTGCCCTCATTGACCACGGCCTCGAGGCGGCCTGCGGGGCCTGCCAAATCCAAGCTGCGAAGCCTGGGAGCTACCTGGCTGAAATCAGGCTGGGCGTGGGCAATTGTAGCGTTCATTCCACTCCTCATTCTACGCGCAAAAGGGTTCGGTTTACTGTGGAATGGTCGGGCCAATCTAATGATTTTCGCGGTACAGAATGACTGGTTTCACAGCATGAGATAAGTCGAAGCGTAACGATACGAGCGCTGGCTAAGGTATTCTGGCTTCATCATGTCTGAACATTTTGAGGCTCAACCAGTTGACCCGATCAAGCTAACCAAGTCTCTGTGCGAAATTGAGTCAACAACTTACTACGAGGGGGCAGTTGGAGATTTTCTGGCCGATTATCTTGCCGGGCAGGGGTGGGAGGTGGAGAAGACTCCCGTTCCGCAGCCGAATGACAGCGCCACGGCCGGCCCTCGCTGGAATGTATATGCCGGCATCGCGGGCAAGAATCCTGACTTGGTTTTCTCAACCCACATGGATACGGTCCCGCCTTATATTCCTTTCAGAGAAGATGACGAGTTTTTGTACGGGCGCGGAGTGAGCGACGCGAAGGGGATTATTGCTGCCCAGGTGGCGGCGGCACAACAATTGCGTGACGCCGGGTTGAATGTGGCGATATTGTTTGTATCGGGTGAAGAACGCGATTCGGCCGGCGCCAAGGTAGCCAACCAGATGTCAAAGGGCAGCCGCTATCTGATCAACGGCGAGCCTACGGACAACAAGCTGGCGCTGGCGTCGAAGGGGGCTTTGCGCGTTTCACTTAAAACGACGGGCAAGATGGCGCACTCGGCCTACCCGGAGCTGGGCGAAAGCGCGGTTCACAAGATGATTATGCTGCTGGACAAGCTGCTTAAAACGGATTGGCCGGTGGACGAATACGCAGGGGATACGACGGTGAATGTGGGCCAGATTCATGGCGGCTACGCACCGAACGTGATTGCCGACCACGCTGAAGCCCAGGTGCTTATTCGACTTGTTACGGATTCAGCACCGGTTCGCGAAAAGATTCTGGAAGCAGCAAAGGGCATTGCCGAGGTGAACTTTACACTGGACCTGGCATTTGTTCGCCTGAAGGCGGTGGAAGGCATGCCGACGATGATTGCCAAGTTTGCTACCGATATTCCGCAGCTTACGAACTGGGGGCAGCCGCTGCTACTGGGACCGGGTTCCATCCATGTGGCGCATACACCGTACGAGAAGCTTGCAAAGAAGGAACTGCAGGAGTCTGTTGACATCTATGTTCAGCTGGCAAAGCGGTTGTTGAGTTAGTCTGGTAAGCAATTTGAGGAGAATGGAATGAGCGCTCAGATTTATGACATTCCGGTTCGCAAGATCACAGGCGAAGAGACCACACTCGGCGAGTACAAAGGTAAAGTGATGCTGGTAGTGAACGTGGCATCAAAGTGCGCTCTGACTCCGCAGTACGAAGCACTGGAAAATATTTATGAGTCCTACAAGCGCCAGGGGCTGGTTGTAGTGGGTTTTCCCGCAAATGACTTCAAGAGCCAGGAGCCGAGCACGGATGCTGAAATCCAGACGTTCTGCACGACAAATTTTGGCGTCAAGTTTCCAATGTTCAGTAAGATTTCCGTCACGGGTTTGGGCAAACATCCGCTGTATCGCGCGCTGATTTCAGCGGCGCCAAGGTCCATCAACGTGAGTCAGACGCCCTGGCGTACCAAGCTGAAAGGCTGGGGGATCGAGACAACTTCAGAGCCGGAGATACTTTGGAATTTTGAGAAGTTTCTGATCAGCCGTCATGGTGACGTCATGGCGCGGTTCGCTCCCGATACGCAGCCGGACGCACCTGAACTGGTGTCGGCGATTGAAAAACTACTTAACAACGAATAGCTGCCAGGGTGCGCAGGTTGGCTGCGACCCAGCGCAAACGATCTATCGCGTATCTCGGGTTTAGGCCAAAATTCGGACGACGTGTCACATTCGGCTTTCCATCGAAGATTTCGGGCAAATTCGATTCTTGTTGCCCGGTTCTGAGCGTAGTTAGGCCTTGGTCATCAGGAAGTAGCGCACAAACGGGGTGACGCGGTCTTCACGTTCAACCGTCAGGCCCGCGTCGTGGGCGAGACGAAGCCACTCGTCCCTCGAATGAAAGTGCAAAAACCCTGGCCCGAAGGCGAGGAAATTCCTCCAGTCGCGAAGGTGCTCTACGAGAAGTAATTGTCCCGAGTTGGCTAAGACACGCGCAGACTCCATGAAAAATTCCGTGCGGCGAGAAGATTGACGGATCTCGTGCGCAGCGAAGAGCAGAAACAAAGTGTCGCGATCGCGATCGGGTAACGGCAGTGCATCCAGTTTGCCCGCGACCGTGGGTTCAAGGGATGAGCGCAGCCGCCTCGCCCGCGCGATGGACGGCTCCGTCATCTCTTGAGGATCATAGATGTCGACCACCATATACCGGGTGTCAGGAAAGAACTGCGTAAGAACGAGCGTCGACTCGTCCAATCCGGCGTGGATGTTGAGCCACTGCCGCGGCGGAAACAACAGTATGCTCGGTATCCAGTTCCAGCGAGTTACTCCCCTGTAGTCGTAAACGTAGTACGACACAAGCAGGGAGCTCAAAGACCAGAACGCAGTAAGAGTGGTCACGCCGATCAGCAGTGCTTCTCCCGCGGGCGGCATCAGCCGGAACCATAGCAACGCACCGATGCCGACCAGCGCGCAGAGACCTGCAGCGTAGAAGTGCCAGTTGTATTGAATAATGCTCAGGACTCCGTCGTATTTGCCACAGGTGACGGTCACTGAAGTCTCTCACGAATTCCAGGCAGCCACGAGTAAGGGACATCCTCAAGGAAAAACGCGTTCGCAAGAATTGCTCCCGCACCACGAAAGGGATCTTGTTCGAGGAACGTGTTTTGGTGGACGATGACCGATACTGGGCGCGGGTTCCATTGTTGCCGTACTCCTTCGACGCGGATGATGGAATGGGTCTGCCGTTCATAGTCGAATGTGAACGGGAGAGGCCCGGCGAATTTACGCGCTTCTTTGAGATGGGAAAACGGGGATCCGCCAGGAAGGGCGACGGATTGAGTGGAGAGGTCCGCCTCAATGTGGAGATCCGCTAAACCGTCCGAAGTGGTTACCTGGACTTCGTACTTCCGCTCAGACGATTGCACTCGGAATTGGGAGCGCTCGTAATGGTAGTGGGTCAGGAGATTTCCAAGCAACTGCATCGACAAGCGGTTTGTGTCGCTTCTGAGTATTCGTAAACCCCGCAATGTCCGCCCCGATGTTGTTCGATACCGCGTGAAAATGCGATATCCAGAAAGAAAGAAGCTCATCCCCAACCGAGCTGGGATGTGGGAAGGCCGAAGATCTCGCGTCTCAACCAGGGCAATGGCCAAGAAGCCAAAGTTGCCGTATGTATCCAAGGTCAGCCCGGCAGGAAGGAGTGGTCGCAGGACAGGCGCGGGAACTGCATAGGCAAGTACGAGAGAGGCCCGAAAATGAGCCTTGATTGGTAATGCGTGCCTCTGCAGTCGATACTGCATGTCGGATGCATCCTTCCGAGTATCGTATAGCATCCTTTGCGCGGGTCATTGAAAGGTGCGAGGGGGCAGCCAAACGATTTATTCTCAGCACATGACCGATTCACCAACCTCCGGCAGCGTGAACCTGCTTGATACGGCGGCCTCGTCCTATCTGCGCTCGGCGCGGCATCAACCAGTTCAATGGCATCCGTGGGGCGAAGCTGCCTTTGCCAAGGCGCAGGCCGAGGATAAGCCCATACTGCTGGATATTGGAGCGGTGTGGTGCCATTGGTGCCACGTTATGGACAGGGAGTCGTACGAAGACCCAGAAGTTGCCAAGGTCATCAACGAATATTTTGTGCCGGTGAAGGTGGACCGCGATGAACGGCCCGACGTGGATACGCGTTACCAGGCGGCTGTGTCGGCGATTTCGGGGCAGGGTGGGTGGCCGCTCACGGCGTTTCTGACGCCGGATGGCAGGCCGTACTTTGGCGGAACATACATACCGCGGGAGGACCGCTATGGGCGGCCCGGCATTGGCCGGGTGCTGCAGGCGATGGCGCAGGTATGGCGCGAGCGCCGCGAAGAAGCTCTTGAAACGGCGGGAAGCGTGATGGCCGCGATCGAGCACAACGAGAGCTTTTCTGCCGGCGGTGAATTGAACATTGCGCTTGTCGACAAGATTGTTGGGTCTGCGCTGGCGAAATTCGATCCGCGGAATGGCGGCTTTGGGTCGCAGCCAAAGTTTCCGCATCCCTCAGCGCTCGACCTGCTGCTTGAAGTAGCGATGGGCCGCGACAACGACCAGGCCCGCGAGGCATTTATTGTGACGCTGGACAAGATGGCGCGCGGCGGCGTGTACGACCAGCTTGCCGGAGGCTTTCACCGCTACAGCGTGGATGAGCACTGGGTAGTTCCGCACTTCGAAAAGATGCTTTACGACAACACGGAGCTGTTGCGTAACTACGTGCATGGATTTCAGAGCCTGGTGCGGCCGGAGTTTCTTCAGACCGCACAGCAGATTGTAGGCTGGCTCGACTCCACGATGACCGATCGCAAGCACGGCGGCTTTTACGCCTCGCAGGATGCGGACGTGGGGCTGGACGACGATGGCGATTACTTCACCTGGACGCAGGACGAAGCCAGGGCTGTGCTGACTCCCGAGGAAATGGAGTTTGCGGCAAGTTACTGGGACATTGGTGAAATCGGCGACATGCACCACAATCCAGCAAAGAATGTGCTGCACGTTAAAGCGACGCTGGAAGAGAGAGCGGCACATGGCGGCGATATCGATTGCATGCGCGAGTTGCGGGACTCGGCGCGAAGCAAGCTGCTGGCCGCGCGCAGCCTTCGTCCCACACCATTCATTGACCGCACGCTCTACACGGGCTGGAATGCGATGGCTGTTACGGCATACCTGGAGACGGCGCGCGTGTTGCGGCTGGAGCCGGTGCGCGAGTTTGCACTGCTGACAATGAATCGCCTGCTTAATGAGGCTTGGAACGGCGGCTCAGCGCTTCGCCACGTGATTGCCTATCCGGAGCAACAGCCAAAGGAGCAGGCGCCCGGCACGCTGGATGATTACGCGTTTACCGTGCACGCCTGCATTGACTCGTGGATAGCGAGCGGCAACATGAACTTCTATCGTGCCAGCATTATGATCGCCGATGCGATGATTGAGCGCTTCTATGACCGAACCGGAAACGCATTTTTTGATTCGGCAGTGAATGATGCCGTGCATATGCCGCTGGGCGCCTTGAGCGCGCGGCGCAAGCCGCTGCAGGATTCGCCTACCCCCGCGGGTAACCCGGCGGCTGCCTCGGCACTGCTGCGGCTTGAGGCATTAAGCGGACGGCGGGAATATCGCGAGACCGCAGAAGATACGCTCGACAGCTTTGCAGGAATTGTGGAGCACTTTGGTTTGTATGCGGGGAGCTACGGGCTGGCGCTCGAGCAGTTCCTGCTCGATCCGGTGCAGGTGGTCATCGTTGGCTCCGGTTCTGAGGCCAGCCGCCTTGAGGCAACGGCAAGAGCCCGGTACGCCGTGAACAAAACCGTTCTGCGTATCGCGCCTGACAAGCTGGTTGAAGACGGCATTCCAGAGGTGCTGGCAGAGACGCTGCTGAAAGTTCCTGTCCCGGAGAACGCTGCCGCGTGGGCATTGGTATGCCGTGGACGCACCTGCCTGCCGCCGATCACCGACGCCGAGAAACTTCTGGAAGCAATCGAGTGGCAGGAGAGCTGATAAGACACATTACTCTGCGCTGAATGGATTCGATTCCGGCGGCTTAAGTGTGGTGGGATCTTGCGCGGGTGTGCTTATCTGAGCTGCGACAGCGTCGCCCGGTTGTGCCTTCTCCCGGAAGCTACTGATGACGTGATACGGGTTTCCCGGCAGCATATTGTGTTCTTCAAGCGCCAGGCGCACGCGGCGGCGGAACTCGCGAATGGGCCCATATTGCTTGGTGGCCAGCGTTTTAAAGACGACCGGGAAAATAAGCTCGGAACCCTTGATGGCGTCGACGCCAAGAACCTGCGGGTCGGCGACCATGACGGATTTGAATTCGTCGCTGTTGCGAATGTCAGAAGCAATTTTTGTCAGCAGCTTTTGTACTTCGTCGGGATGGACCGAGAAGTCTACGCTGACATTGACGGTTGCCACTGTGTAGCCGACGCTGAGGTTGGCCACGGTGGTGATCTGCGAGTTGGGGATGACGTAGAGCGAGCCATCGGCGTCGCGGACGGTGGTCTTGCGGAGCGTCATTGATTCGACCACGCCGCTGAGGCCGGCCAACTTGACCGTGTCGCCGACGTTGAACTGGTCTTCGACGATGATCAGGATGCCGTTGATGACGTCTTTGACGATGGTTTGGGCGGCCAGGCCGATAGCGACTCCGGCAACCCCGGCGGATGCCAGCAGCGGACCCAGGTTGATGTCGACAACGGCCAGGGCAGAGAAGCCGGCGATAAGGCCGATGATCGTAAAGCCGGTGGCTCGAATGACACCGGAGAGCGTTTTTACCTGGGCGATGCGGACGTCATCGACAGCGTGGCGTTCTGCCACACGGATCATGCGCAGCGTTATGATGCGCAGTAAACGCATGAGTATAAAGGCGATAATCGCAATGAGGAGCAGGTGGGGCAGTTTAAAACGGACAAACTCCTGGGCATCGGAGGCCCACTCGTCGAACACGCGGCCCAGGAACCCGCCTTGGGCAAACAAACCGCTCCAAACGAGAATTAATGCAGCATTCACACCCATACCAAATCTCATCTAAATAGACTAGACTGTGCGCAGGGTTTGCCGCACGCTCCGGCACCCTTTTCCCGTCGCACTCCCGGCATCAAAACGGAGGATTTCCATGAGAGTGCAATGCAACGGTCCCAGATTGAAAGCAAACCGCTTGCGCAGCAGGGCGACCTGGCTTTGCATGCTTGCAGGTTTTTGCGTTCTGGCGTTGACGGCCCGCCTGGGAGAGCGCGAGACATTTGCGCAAAACTCACCTCTGCCGTCGACGTCGACCGGACAGCTCGGAATAAGCCCGGAAGAGCCAGTTGCGCCGCCGCAGCCGATCATTATCAAGGTGCCCGCTCCAAGCGCGACGACTTTTGCCACCACAAAAGGCCAGCCCGCCAAGGTGGAAATGCCGGCGATTCCCGATCCCGATCCAAACAATCCTGTCGCGGTGCAATCCACAAACTTGCTGAAACTGGCTTACAGCCTCAAGTCGGAAGTGGACAAGACGACCAAGGACACATTGTCCGTGACGGTGGTTCGCCAGGCGGCTGAGATTGAACAACTGGCGCGAAAGATGAGGACGAAATGACCAGTGCGAGTGGGAAGTCGCTCCTGTTGTCGGCTCGTCGCTACGCATGCGCTGCGGCCCTTATTCTGGGGGCGGTGCTGCTGTTCGCTTTGCCTTCGGGTGGTCAAGCACCGGCGTCAACCAATAATGGTTCGCAGCTGCCTCGTCGGATTCCAGCAACGCGCGATGTCGATCAGTCACCGTTGGATTCGGTGGGGATAGGGACCCCAGTTTTCTACGAGAAGCGGTTGCAGATGCTCAATGCCGCTCAGCACCAGGCGATGGTGGCCGACACGGATCGGCTGCTGAAGCTGGTAGCCGATCTGAGCTCGCAGATCAACAGCAGCAAAACGAACGAGCTTAGCGCTGATCAGCTTAGGATGGTGGCCGATATTGAGAAGCTGGCGCACAGCGTGAAGGACAAGATGAGGATGTCCGTCCGCAGTGCAGTCAACGGCGATGTTAATGCTGCGGCGCCTTTTTCTCAGAGATAAGATAGATGTACGATTTTCTAACGAAGGCCGGAGCGGGTTTGATACCCGCTCCGGCTTTTAACTTGTTTGGGTGAGGACTTGAAGGCGCTGGATTGTTACAATCAGGTCGAGGTCTTCACCGCAAAGCACAATCTGGAGTGACAAGGATGGGATTGGCTGTTACCGGCGTCCGCGAGTCCGGCTCGACTACTGGTTTAGAGCGGCTGGGCCCTAAGCAGCTGGTTGAGATTTACCGGCTGATGTATCTATCGCGGCGTCTCGATGACCGCGAGATCATGCTGAAGCGGCAGCAGAAGATCTATTTTCAAATTTCCGCGGCGGGGCATGAAGCCCTGCAAGTGGGCGCGGCTCTTGCGCTTCGGCCGGGGTACGACTGGTTTTTCCCCTACTACCGCGACCGCGCATTCTGCCTGGCCCTGGGGATGACTCCCGATGGCATGATGCTGCAGTCGGTGGGGGCAGCCACTGATCCCTCCAGCGGCGGCCGGCAGATGCCTACCCACTGGAGCAGCACCGAGCTGCACATTGTGAGTACTTCGTCCTCGACGGCTACGCAGCTTTTGCATGCGGTGGGATCTGCTGAGGCGGGACGCTATTTTAGCCGGCACCCTGAAGCGGCTGCCACGGCGGAAGGCGACTACCGCAACTTCCATGAAGTGACATTCAAAAGCGATGAGGTGGTGCTCACCTGCGTGGGTGAAGGGTCAACATCGCAGGGCGAATTCTGGGAGGCGATCAATACGGCTTCAAACCAGAAGCTGCCGGTTATCTTCCTGGTGGAAGACAATGGTTACGCTATCAGTACGCCGGTAGAGGTGAACACGCCGGGCGGCAACATCTCCAAGCTGGTGGCCAATTTTCCGAATTTCTTTTTTGCGGAGATCGACGGCACTGACGCGGAACTATGCCTGCGAACGGTTGAGGCAGCGGCCGCACATTGCCGCGCGGGCCTTGGTCCGGCGCTGGTGCATGGGCACTGCGTTCGGCATTATTCGCATTCGCTTTCTGATGACGACAAGCTATACCGTTCCGCTGCCGAGCGCGAAGCCGATGCACTGCGCGACCCGATCGCGCTGATGCAGATGAGACTGCTGCGCGAGGGGATTTTGACTGCTGCGCAGATCAATGAGCTGGAACATGCGCAGGATCAGATTGCGGCTGAGGCTGCCGAGCGAGCGCTTGAAGCTCCGCTGCCTGAGATTGAGAGCATTACGCGGCACGTTTACTCAGAGGATCTTGATCCCACCAGCGCCGCTTTCGATCATGAAGAGATGCACGCCGCCGATGCCACGTCAAAGATCAAAGACAGCAACCCGCATACGATGGCTGACTTGATTAACGTATGCCTGCACGACGAGATGCGACGCGATCCGCGCATCGTGATTTACGGCGAAGATGTGGCCGACGCCAGCCGTGAAGATGCGCTGAATGAGGTCAAGGGCAAGGGCGGCGTCTTTAAGCTGACGGCAGGATTGCAGACGGCTTTCGGTTCGGAGCGGGTGTTCAATTCACCACTAGCCGAGGCCAACATCGTGGGCCGGGCCATTGGCTACGGAACACGCGGCATGAAGCCTGTTGTCGAGATACAGTTCTTCGATTACATTTGGCCCGCAATGCATCAGATTCGCAATGAGCTTGCACTTATGCGCTGGCGTTCGAACGGCGCGTGGGCCGTGCCTGCGGTGATCCGCGCTCCGATTGGCGGATATCTCACTGGCGGGTCGATCTACCATTCGCAATCCGGCGAGAGCATTTTTACGCATATTCCGGGGCTGCGTGTGGTGTTTCCGTCGAATGCGCTTGATGCGAACGGGCTGCTGCGCACCGCAATCCGCTGCGACGATCCGGTGCTGTTTCTCGAACACAAGAGGCTGTATCGCGAGACTTACGGCCGCGCGCCCTATCCAGGGCCTGATTTCTCAATTCCGTTTGGCAAGGCAAAGACGGTTCGTTCCGGCTCTGACTTGACGCTGGTGACGTACGGCGCGGTGGTTCCAAGGGCTTTGCAGGCGGCTGAGAAGGCGCAGCGCGAGCACGGAGTGGATGTCGAGATTATTGACCTGCGCACGCTGAATCCTTACGACTGGGAAGCGATTGCGACGTCGGTGCGCAAGACGAGCCGCGTGATTGTTGCCCATGAAGACATGTTGAGCTGGGGATACGGCGCGGAGCTCGCTGCCCGCATAGCCGATGAGCTGTTTGAAGATCTGGATGCGCCAGTGAAGCGTATCGGCGCGATGGATACGTTTGTGGCATACCAGCCGCTGCTTGAGGACGAGATACTTCCGCAGCCGGAGAAGATCCTGAAGGCGATGCTCGAACTGAGCGCGTACTGAGAGCAGGGCGGATACAATACTCGGATGGGGTTAAGTGAATACCCGGGACGTAGCCATTCGACCGGAGTGAGGCGGGCAGTTTCACCGGTATGAAGAACTTTTTACGCCTCCTGCGCTACGGACTTCCTTACACATTCCAGTGGCTCCCCGGCGTGCTGCTGCTGGCGGCAGTGGGCGTGCTGGATACATTCCGTGTTTTGCTTTTGCAGCCTATCTTCACCCAGGTGTTGCGGCCCGATGCGCCCGAAGGACCGATCACGCTGGGTCTGCCCAACGGGCAGTGGCATTTCGATCTAAGGCAGCTATTTCCTTCCTTCCTGCATTGGCATAACACCTGGAGCATGGTGGCATTCGCACTCGTCTTCTCCACCATTGCCAAGGGCCTTTGCGACTACCTTGGCACTTACCTGGTGAACTACGCAGGCTTCGGCACCATCACCGATCTCCGCAACCATCTGTATGAAGCCACACTTCGGCGTTCGGCAAGCTTCTTCCATAAGCATCCCACTGGAACAATCCTTTCGACACTGATCAATGACGTTGATCGTGTGCAGGTTGCACTCAGTTCTGTGATCGGCGATTTTCTGCAGCAGTTTTTTACGTTTGTGGTGGGCTTGGTTTTGGTCCTTCGGCTTGGCGGCGAATTGAGCTGGGCGCTTGTGCTATTTATACCGGTGGTAATTACTTCGGCCCGGAGAATCGGTAGGGAAGTGCGTACCCGCACGCGCACTGGCCAGGATAATCTGGCTGAGATTCAGAATATCTTGCATGAGACAGTAACCGGCAACCGCATCGTGAAAGCCTTCAACACCGAGGTGTGGGAGGTTTTACGATTCAAGAATGCGGCCAAGCGGCTCTTCAAAGCGAACATTCGCAATGTAAGAATCCAGTCGATTAGCTCGCCGTTGATGGATAGCATCGGAGCCGTCGCCATTGCGCTTTTGTTATGGTTAGGGCGCACTGAGATCATTCGCGGCAAGATGGACATGGGCCTTTTTGGCGCCTTCATAGTTCTGCTCTTCAAGCTGTACGATCCGGTACGAAAGTTCGCGTACTTTTATAACGCCTTTCAGCAGGCCATGGGCTCAGGCGCATCGATCTTTGCCTTCTTCGATACTGAGGACGACGTAAAAGAGCGCCCGCATGCAATAACCCTTAAGAAGTTTCAGAATTCGATTCAATTCAAGAACGTCGGCTTTTCGTATTCGACAGAAGAAGGCGAGCACCAGATTCTGCACGATATCAACATTGATGTTCACGCCGGAGAAGTGCTGGCCCTCGTTGGGCCGAGCGGCGCAGGCAAGTCAACACTCGTCAATCTGATTCCGCGCTTCTTCGACGTAAGCTCTGGATCGATTCTGATTGATACACAGGATATTCGCTACCTGTCGCTTGGTTCGCTTCGACGTCAGGTTGCGCAGGTAACACAGGAAACAATTCTCTTTAACGACACTGTGCGGCACAACATTGCGTATGGTCAGCCGGACGTCAAGTTTTCGCTGGTGGAACAGGCGGCACGCAATGCATTGGCCCACGACTTCATCATGCGCATGCCGCAGGGCTACGACACGGTGATCGGCGAAAAAGGATTCAGGCTCTCAGGCGGAGAGCGGCAACGTATTGCGATCGCGCGCGCTATCTTGAAGAACGCGCCGATTTTGATTCTTGATGAAGCCACTTCCGCACTCGATGCCGAGAGCGAATCGCTGGTGCAGGCGGCGATTGCAAACCTTATGCAGAACCGCACCGTGATGGTGATTGCGCATCGGCTTTCTACCATTCGCCGTGCTAACCGTATTGCCGTGCTTGAAGATGGCAGGATTACGGCGGTCGGCTCGCACGAAGACCTGCTGAACATATCGCCCACTTATCAACGGCTGTATCAACTGCAGTTCATGGACCAGCACGAGCCTCAGACGGACGAACCAGCCGAACCTTTATCTCTCTACTTGCCCGGCTGCGAGCCGGCATTTGCAACCCGGACACAGGAGTAAGCAAGAATGGCAATTTATTCGATGACCGGATTTGCGCGGGTACAGGTGCGCGTCCCCTTGAACGATGAAGAGCAATTGAGCTACACGCTTACCGCGAAGAGCGTGAACCATCGTTTTCTGGATGTGCAACTGCGTTTGCCGAATGGACTTGACGCGTTGGAAATGGAACTGCGACGGGTGCTGAAAGAGAACCTGGTGCGCGGCCATGTAGAACTTGCGCTCTCAATTGATCGCTCAGGCCAGCAGAAGACCGGTTACAACCGCGAGCTCGTCGCTGGGTATGTGGCGGCATTTACTGAGGCGCAAAAAGAGTACGGTCTGACCGGCGTACCCGATCTGAATGCCGCGCTACGCATGCCGGGTGCATTGCAGGCAGAGAATCGCGCCGAGATCGATTTGACGGCTTTGGAAGCGAGCGTGCGGCAGGAGGTAGGGCCGCTACTTGAAGCACTTAAGGTGATGCGGGCGCGCGAAGGTGAGTCGCTTGAGGCGATTCTGCGCGGAACGCTTGACCGGCTTTCTGATTCGACTGATTATGTGGCGCAGCTTCGTCCGGAGATAGAACAGCGCTACCAGGAGCGGTTGACCCAGCGTCTGCTGGCAGCCACGGGGCCGGAGTTCAATCGCCAACGGCTGCTCGAGGAAGTGGCGGTGCTGGTGGATCGCAGCGATGTTTCAGAAGAACTTACGCGCATGACGGCGCACATTGCGCATTTCCGCGAGCTACTTACGGCAGGCGGAGAAGTGGGCAAGAAACTAGACTTCCTGCTGCAGGAGATGAATCGCGAGGCAAATACGCTGCTGTCAAAAACCGGCGGCATCGGCGGCAAGGGGACGCGTATTACTGAACTTGGTCTGGCCATGAAGGCAGAGATCGAGAAAGCTCGCGAGCAGATTCAGAACGTGGAATAATGCTGAACAAATAAGTTCAAAAAACGAAATTGGGGAAGGGTAGATTAACGGTGGCAGGAATTCTTTTTATCATTTCGGCGCCCTCGGGATCAGGCAAGAGCACGCTGGTGAGCGAACTGCGCAAGCAGCTTAGCGGCGTGGATTTCGCAGTATCGTGGACTACGCGTGCGCCGCGCGGCTCTGAAGAAAATGGCCGCGAATATCACTTTACGACGCGCGAAGAATTTGAGCGCATGATTTCGGAAGGCAAGTTTCTGGAATACGCCGAAGTGTTCGGGCACCTTTACGGCACCTCCTGCACATCGCTGGATGAGGCGCGCGCAGCGGGGCACGACCTGATCCTGGATATTGACGTTCAGGGCGCGGCGCACGTTCGGGCCAAAATGCCTGAAGCCATTAGCATTTTCGTTTTGCCGCCCAATCCCAAGGTGCTGCGGACGCGGTTGCGCAACCGCAGTCGTGCTGAAGGGGTGGTCAACGAGGCGGAGCTGTATAGGCGGTTAAGCGAGGCAAGCAAGGAGATTGAGAATTATCGCCAGTACGGATATATTTTGGTGAATGACATTCTTGACCGGGCGGTAGCACAATTGGAGGCCATTGTGCTGTCGGAGCGGTTTTATCGCAATGGTGAAACCATTGCCTACCGTTCGCGAAGGGTGTTGGAGGTTGCGGCAGCCTGTTTACAGGCGAATTCACAGGAGCGGCTGAAACCGGTACTGGAGGCGTTTGGAATTAATGGCGACTCCAGCCAGCAGCAGCTTCCTTTTGGAGATGAACCCGATGACGATTGAGACTAGTTTCGATTCGAATTATCGCAAGGTACTGGTCGCGGCCCGCCGCGCCCGGCAGATTCAGAGCGGCTCCCACGCTCTGGTTCAGAGTCAGTCCACTAAGGCATGCCGCATTGCGCAGGATGAAATTGAGGCCGGCAAGATTTCGTACGTAAAGACCGAGACCGATGTGGTGAAACCGCTGGTGGACGGTCCTGCGGTGCCGATCCTGCTCGGATAACTCCGCGGCGGACAACTTATTGAACTGAAAGCACCTCGACAGCTGCGTTTTGCCTATTTGCAATTCGCGGCAGCAGAGGTGCTGTGTGTTTGTGCGTCCAGGTTCATGATGGTGCATCAGACAGAGGCCAGCGAGTTTTGCTCGCAGCCGGCGAGGATTAGCCGCTCGGTTCCACACAGGAAAACGGATACAATCGAGCCATGAGAGTGACGGTGGGCGTGTCGGGTGGGATTGCCGCATACAAGGCGGCGGAACTGGTGCGCGCGCTGCAGCGGCAGGCGCTTGAAGTGCATGTGGTCATGACGGAGTCGGCCTGCAGGTTCGTGCAGCCGCTTACGTTTGCCGCACTCACCGGTCGCAAGGTCATCACCAGTCTCTGGGAAGAAGGCCAGGGCGAAACTGCCGATGATCAGAACGGGATTGAGCACATTGGCGAAGCACAGTGGACCGAGGCGCTGGTTGTGGCTCCGGCGACAGCGAACATTCTGGCCAAATTTGCCCACGGAATTGCCGACGATTTTCTGAGCACGATGTACCTTGCGACGACGGCTCCGGTACTAGTGGCTCCGGCAATGAATGTGAATATGTGGAACCATCCTGCGACGCAGGCGAATCTTGAATTATTGCGCCAGCGCGGCGTGCGCGTGATTGAGCCGGGTACGGGATCGCTGGCGTGCGGCATGGTGGGCGTGGGCCGCATGGCTGAGCCGGAAGCGATTGCCGATGCGGTGCTGAACTCGCTGGGCCGGCGTCACGATCTGGCCGGCGAGGTGGTGCTGGTAACGGCAGGTGGTACGCGCGAGGCTCTCGATCCGGTGCGGTACCTTGGAAATCGCTCAAGCGGCAAAATGGGTTACGCACTGGCCGAGGCGGCACAGAGCCGCGGTGCAAAAGTGATTCTCATCAGCGGACCCGCGACGCTGCATCCGCCATCGCATTGCGAAGTGGTGAGGGTGACGACGGCGCAGGAGATGCGCGACGCGGTGCTGGAGCGGATGACTGAGGCCACGCTGGTAATTAAGGCCGCAGCAGTGGCTGACTACAAGCCGGTGATGGTGTCAGAGCAGAAGCTGAAGCGGACTGGTCCATTGATGCTGGAATTGGCGCCAACCGAGGACATTCTGGCTGAAGTTGTAAAGCGTCGCCGGCCCGGGCAGTTGATTATCGGCTTTGCCGCGGAAACTGAAAACCGAATGGAGAATGGCCGCGCCAAACTCTTGCGCAAAGGTGCAGACGCGATTGTGGTCAACCAGGTGTCGGCCGGCGTGGGTATTGAGGCCGACACAAACGCGGCGACGTTTCTGACGCCGACTACGTCGAGTGAACTGCATGAAATGCCGAAGCGCGAGCTTGCCGATCGCATTCTCGACGAAATTTTGACGCTGCGCAGGCCTCGGTCGCTGGTAGTCGAGCTGGATGACGAAGATCCGCGCAAGAAGCGGCAGGACGAAGTGCTGACCGAAACCGTTCAGCCAGCTCGTCGACAGTTGATTGTGGAGTAAGCGAATTGGCGAGAAAGCTGGATACGGCAACCCGCGAAGCGCTGGTGGAGCGAGTTCGCTTTTATCGCGAGCTGGGACTGACGGAGTTTTACAGGCGACCGGTGGATGAATCTGCCAAGGCTTCGGTCGAAGTTGAAAGCCAGGCTGCCGCTGTTGAATCGCAATATTCCGCAGAGATCGCCGATCCTCCGGCTGCCAGTTCCCAATCACAATCAAAACCCTTCATGGAGGAGGCAGCCATTCCGCCACGCAAGCCGTTCCCTGCACAACCGCCGATTGGCAATGCTGTTTCGTCGTCAGACCGAGTGGCCGCGCTCAACATCATTCGCGAGGAGATTGGCGAGTGCACGCGCTGCGCACTGCATAAGGGTCGAAACAAGCTGGTGTTTGCCGACGGTGATCCCAATGCGCGGCTGCTGTTTGTGGGCGAGGGGCCTGGCGCGGACGAAGATGCGCAAGGGTTGCCGTTTGTTGGACGTGCGGGGCAATTGTTAAACAACATGATCAATGCGATGGGGCTAAAGCGCGAAGAAGTCTACATCTGCAACGTGGTCAAGTGCAGGCCGCCTGGCAATCGCACACCAGAGCCGGAAGAAGCAAATACGTGCACCCCATTTTTATTCAGGCAGATCGACGTGGTGAGGCCGCAGGTGATTGTGGCACTGGGCGCAACGGCGGCGACATATCTGCTGGGGCACAGGCAGCCGCTGGCCGGCTTGCGCGGACGGGTTCATGCATTTCGCGGCACCCAGCTGATCGTGACGTATCACCCGGCGTTTTTGCTGCGCGATCCGCGCCAGAAAAAGGAAGCCTGGGCGGATTTGCAGATTGCGATGAAGGAACTGGGGCTGAAGTTGCCCGCTTCTGGCCGCTAGCTTTGGCGACCTGGTCTCTTGCTATCCCACCCTTCCGCGATGGAACTGCGGAAGGATGGGGCACAAGCGCATTGGTAGCGGATTGAGAAGATCCGTGTGGACATCCGTCGCAGATGATCTAGCTTACTTCTTGTCCAGATTCCAAAGCGCTACGCCGCCGAGGATGCCTTCGCGGTTTGAGACGATGGACACGTTCTTTGGCGGCTTGAAGTCAATCTTCTTGGTGTTTCCGCCACCTATGTAAAGGTGGTCCCAGTTGAAGAGTTTCTCGGTCTGCTCGATAACTTCCTTCACATATTTGTTCCACTTCTTCACACCATGCTTGTCGAGGCCGCGGCGGCCTACGTAGTCCTCGTATGTCTGCTTCTTCCAGGGATGATGGCCAAGTTCGAGGCCGGGGCATAGGCGGCCGTCAGTAAAGAGCGCCGAGCCCATGCCGGTACCTAGCGTAATGGTCAGCTCAACACCGTGACCGCGAACCGATCCGTAACCTTGCACGGCGGCGTCATTGCACACGCGGACAGGCTTCTTCCAGCGCTTTTCAAGCTCCTCCTGCAGATGAAAATTTGCCCAGCGCGGATGCAGGTTCGCGGCGGTGTAGGTAACGCCGCGCTTGATGACCCCCGGAAAGCCGACAGATACGCGGTCGAAGTTGCCCAGCATTGCGCGGAGCTTGTCGAGCCCCTTGAGAACGGCCAGGGGCGTTGGAATGGTCGGTGTGGGCACGCGCTGGCGCTCGCTGACTGGCTTGCCGGCTGGATCGAGCAACATGGCCTTCAGGCCGGAGCCTCCGATGTCGATGGACATTGTGAGGGGATGGGGGAATCTTGCTTGCCGGGTTGTGGCGTCTGCGGCTATAGCTGCTTTGGATTTCGTGTGGAGTGCCATAGGAAAGCAGTTTACAAGGTAACGGCGGGAGAAATGGACAAGTTTAGAAAGTTTCAGCGGTGGAAGCGGGAGATGAGATAGAAGATGAGCGAGAGAACGATGCTGAGAAGAATGCTGGTGCCGATGGGGAAGAATACGGAGACGTGCTTGCCACGGTAGGCAACGTCACCGGGTAGGCGGCCGAGCGGAATCCCGAAACGCGCGGCGAGCATGACGACTGCGCCGACGGCAACGATCAGAAGTCCGAGACCGAGGATGGTTTTGCCGAGTTCAAACATTGAAAGACAGCTTTCAGCTCTTAGCCTTCAGCTTTCAGTTTCTCCCGCGCCATAGCCGCATTCATGCACTCTGCAACCAAGTTCAATTCGCGTCACCCGCTGATCACCCGGGATGAGCAGAAGGCTGAGAGCTGACAGCTGAGAGCTTCTCCCTCACACTCCGAGTTCGATGCGGATGGCTGCGGCAATGGCTTCGGCGTGGCGGCGCATTGGTTCTTCGCTTTCGGCCTCGATCATGACGCGGGCCAGGGCTTCAGTTCCGCTGTAGCGGATGACCACGCGGCCTGTATCTTTCAGCTCTTCTTCCGCGGCTTCAATGGCCGCGGCGACTGTGGCAATGCTTTTGAGCGGGCGCTTTTCGCGGACCTTTACGTTGACGATGACCTGCGGGAATACCTTGAGATCCGCAGTGAGCTCGTCGATGGTTTTGCCGCTGCGCGCTACGAGATCGAGGATCACCAGGGCGGTGAGAATGCCGTCGCCAGTGGTAGCCAGGTGCGGGAAGAGAATGTGGCCGGACTGCTCGCCGCCCAGGGCTGAATCCTGTTTCTGCATTTCTTCGAGCACGTAGCGGTCTCCCACAGGGGCGCGAAACATGCGAATGCCGGAGCGCTTGAGAGCGGCCTCAAGGCCCATGTTTGACATGGTTGTGGCAATTACGAGATCGCCGGTGAGCAGGCCGCGCTGTTTAAGATCGCGTGCGGCCATCAGCAGAATAGCGTCGCCGTTGATGACGTTGTTGCAGGCGCCAGAGAGCATGCAGCGGTCAGCATCGCCGTCAAAAGTCAGGCCAACGGTTGCGCCGCGCTTCTGGGTTTCAGCGGCGACGGTCTTGGGATGAAGCGCACCGCAATCGTCGTTGATGTTGCGACCATCCGGCGAGATGTTGAGCAGCGTCACCTGGCCTTCGTTGCCGGCATTAAGACGAAGGAAAAGCTCGGGCGCGACGGCGGCGGCGGCACCGTTGGCACAATCGACGACAACATTGAGTCCGGCAAGCGAAAGTTCCGGCACTGAGTCGATGAGGAATTGAATGTAGTCGTACTGGTAAGAAGCGTTATCGGCGACGGGCGGAAGAGAAGCTGGATCGGGCGCAGTGATTTGCGCGGCGTGATGCAGGATCTCGCTTTCGATTGCGAGTTCGATCGCATCGGCCAGTTTGAGGCCGTCACTGCCAAAGAGCTTGATGCCGTTATCCTGCCATGGATTGTGCGACGCGGAGATGACGACGCCGGCCTGGAAACCATGTTTACGCGTGATGAACGCAACGGCGGGCGTGGGCACAACGCCAGCGCTCTCGACGGAAGCCCCGGCCTGGCGAAGTCCGGCTGCAAGAGTGGCGGCAATCCACGGGCTTGACTCGCGGGTATCGCGGCCAAGCAGAACCCTGGGATGCTCGGACACAGATTTGAGCGAATGCGCGATGGCGAGGCCCGCGGCGAAAATTGTAGTGGGATCGAGCGGGGCTTGGCCGGCTAGGGCGCGAATGCCGTCCGTACCGAAAAGTTTGCGTGCGTCTGATGCGGACATGTTCTTAAGTCTTCGACTTTCTTTTTATAATTTTGGTTTTTCCGGGTGGAGCAGATTCAGCGCCGCCAGCTTTGACGCGGCTGTCTTCTACGCGACTGGTAAAGCTACCCTCGGCCAAGCGGGTGGTCACCAGATCGCCAGAGCCGAGCTGTGAAGTACTGCGCACGATTGCGCCGTCTGTGGCAAAAACGAGCGCGTAGCCACGATCGAGAACTGAAAGCGGCGATAGCGCGCGCAGTCGTGCATCAAGCGAGCCGAGGCGAAAAGCCGTGCGCTTGAAGGTGCGATCAAATGAGCGGTCGAGACGGGTGCGCAGATCGACGAGCCGCATGCGCGCCTGCGTGATGGCCTGGCGCGGATCGTGACGGATGCAGCCGGCGGCAAGCATGTCAACTTGCGTCCGGCGACTGCGCAGCGACGAACCGATAGTCGATTCAAGGCGGAAAGCGAGATCGTCAAGCCGCTGTGCGGAGCGATGCAGGAACGTGGTAACGCGCGACTCTGCGCGATCGACGCGGAGATTTGAGAGGCATTGCTGTGCTTGCAGCAGGCGCAGGCGCATGGCGCGGTCGAGACGGTGCGATTGCGTGGCGACGTGCTCGGCAATGCGATGTTGCGCCGCGGTGACGAGCTCAGCTGCGGCCGATGGCGTTGGAGCGCGCAGGTCAGCGACAAAATCGGCAATAGTGAAGTCGGTTTCATGGCCGATGGCGGAGACGACCGGCAGCGCCGAAGCCGCAATCGCGCGCGCCACCTGTTCCGAGTTGAAAGCAGCGAGGTCTTCAAGCGATCCGCCACCGCGCGCAATGACGATGAGGTCAACCTGTGCGGCAGCGTTGAGATCGTCGAGTGCGCGGACAACTTCCGCGGGGGCCGCATCACCCTGGACGGAGACGGGATAGAGCAGCACATTCAGGGCCGAATGCCGGCGGGCGATGACGTTGAGGAAGTCGCGAATAACGGCGCCGGTTGGCGAAGTGATAATGCCTACCGTGTGCGGATAAGGCGGCAGAGAACGCTTGCGCGATGCGTCGAAAAGGCCTTCGCCTTTGAGGCGCTCCTTGAGCTGTTCAAAGGCAAGCTGCAGCGAGCCCGCGCCGACGGGCTCCATGGTTTCAGCGACGAGCTGGAGCTGGCCGCGCTGCTCATAAATGCTGATGCGACCGCGAACAAGGACGTGCACGCCGTCTTCTGGCCGAAAACGGAGCAGCACGGCCTGGCGGCGAAAGAGCACGATGGGAAGCTGAGCGTCGGCGTCCTTAAGCGTGAAGTAAATGTGGCCGGACGGAGCGGGACGGAGGTTTGAGATTTCACCTTCAACCCAGACGTCAACGTACTCCTGCTCAACCAGCTCGCGAACCTGGCTGACGAGTTCGCGTACGGGCCAGATGCGGCGGGCAGGGCGCGGCTCTTCAAATACAAGATCGAGCTGCGGCAGGTCTCGGTCGCGTGAAGGCATGCTACAGAAAGTTTAAATGCTGGGCTTATGCGGCAACCTGGTACTTGTGTGTAATTCGGCTCTGGTAGTCTGAATGAGCTTTAAAAAGAAAGCAGGAGGTTCGTGATGAAGCTCAGGACGCAACTTGAAATGGCGGCAGCATGTTGTTTGCTGGCTGCAAGTTCGCTGGCGGTTGGACAGGTCGCCGCGGCGAAGGCGGCTAGTCCAGCTGATGCCGTAAACGCGCAGTTAAGCCTAATTGAAGGCGAGATGATGGGCGCAGTGAAGGCGATGCCGGCAGAGAAGTATAGTTTTGCGCCGAGTGCCTCGGTTTTTGTGTCGAGCCAGAAGACGGTGTATCCCTCCGGGATACGGACGTTTGCTCAGCAGGCGACGCATGTTGCGCAGGCAAATTATTTTTTCTTCAGCAGCGTAAGCGGAATGAAGCCGGATGCGGATGTAGGGGCGATTGCCAAGTTGGCGAACAAGGACGAGATTGTGGCTGCGCTGGCGGCTTCGTTCGCGTTTGGACACAAGGCGATCTCTACGTTGACGCCTGCGAACGCGTTTGAGGTTTTGAAGTCGAATGAACCGGGATTGCAGACGCGGGCGACACTATCGACGTTTGCCGTCGCGCATGGATTTGATCATTACGGGCAGATGGTGGAGTATTTGCGCATGAACGGGATTGTGCCACCAGCCAGCGCGCAGTAGTTTTTTTATTAATTATCAGGTGCAAGAAGAAGGGCCCTTCCGAGTGGAAGGGCCCTTCGCTTTTGGTGGTGCTTAGTTGACTGTCAGGGTGACGGCGGTTGTCTTGGTGGTCGAGCCGGAAGTACCTGTCACGGTAACGGTGTAAGTTCCGGGCGTAGTGCCTGGGTTGGAGTTTCCGCCGCCGTTGTTGCCGCCTCCGCCACCGCCGCCGCAGCCGATGGCGATGCCGGAAACCAGGACCACGAGCAGACCCATCATGGCGAGCCAGTTACGACGACGCCTTGGCACGAAGAAGAAGAGTACGGCCAGAACTGCCCCGCCGGTGGAAGGCCAGAACAGCTTAAGCGGTTCGTTGAGCGCTGTGGCCGCGTTCGTGGTGATTGTGAGGGTTGGGGTTGCAGGTGACGCGCTTGTGATATTTACCGAGGAAGGGCTGACAACGCAACTTGCTGGCGCATTGGCGGCCGTCGGAGCGATAGCGCAGGTCAGGCCGACTGTGCCGGTAAATCCGCCAGACGGCGTTACGGTGATGGTGGATGTATTGCCTGAGCTTGCACCACGCGTGACGGTAATGTTGCCGCTGTTGCTGAGAGCAAAAGTGCCTGTTGTGGGCGCAGTCACAGTTACGTTGACAACCGACGTTTGCGTATTGGAGCCGTTGACTCCGCTGACTGTAACGGCGTAGGCGCCTGCTGTTGTTGTTGAAGTGCTGCTTACCGTCAATGTGGAAGTGAGCGCTCCACTTGTGATGCTGACCGAGGGCGGGGCCATTGCGCAGGTGACCGGGCTGGTGGCTCCGGACGGAGACGTTGTTACGGCGCAAGTGAGCGCGACTGCTCCGGTAAAGCCATTGGTTGGATTGACGGAGATTGTCGAAGTATTTCCGCTGGTTGCGCCGGCTGTGATGCTGATGTTGCCGCTGTTCGTAAGTGTGAAGCCAGGCGTTGTGCTGGTTGCGCCTGAGACCATGGCCGTTATGCCAAGAGTGTGGATGTATTGACCCGTGGAATCCGCGCCGGTGATCAGAACGTTGTAATTGCCGTTGGCAGCACCCGACGGAGCGTTCACAGTGAGTGTCGCACTGGAGGAGCTGCCACTGCTAAGGGTCGCGGAAGACGGCAGGGAGCAGGTGACTCCGGCGGATGCGGCGCAGCTCAAACTTAGGGTGCCGGCAAATCCGTTGACGGATGCCAAGTTGATGCTAGTAGTCCCGCTGTTGCCTACAGTCACCGGAACGTTGGACGAACTCGGAATGAGGGTGAAATCGGAGCGCGGGTTGGCAATGGCGCCGCCGTTGTTGAGCGTGAACGCTGAAGGCGCATACGTGCTGTCACCGGTGTATTGCAGCGTGACAAAGTTCGCCCCCTGGGCAAGGAACGAGCTATTCAAAGTGAAGGAGAACGTGGAAACGGTTCCGGAACTCGAAGAGAACGAAATTTGCGAGTTACCAGTAAGGTAGTTTCCTGATGAGTAGATGATGATGCCGCCGGTTGGTGCCGCGGTTCCACTTCCGGTGACAGTGCCTGTGACTTTGATTGTGGAATTGGGTGAGACTGCGCCGGACATGGAGGCTGTGGTCGCTGTGGATTTTAGAGTTGAAGGGAGAATCTGGATCTGGCCGCTGCCCGAAACGCCTTTGTAATTCGTATCTCCGTTATAAGAAACGGATACTGTGTATGTATTGGCGGCGATGCTGGCCGGAATCGTGAGCGTCCCTACACCGACCGGTGCTCCTGTACCTGGATCGACTCCAGCGCTGAGTGCGACGGTACCGGAAATTCCCGACGGAGAACTGCTGACCGTAACGCTGCCTGTTGGTGGGGCGATGGGGACCGGGGAAATGCTGGAACTGGATGCGGCGGAAGATACTGCGTTGTTCAGCAGTTCGACGTTCAGAACCGTCGGTTGGTTTGTGCCGCTGACGAACTGGATGGGTGATGTGCTGCTGGTCTGATTCGACCCGCCGACAAACAATTGTGGGGTGTCCTGCACGACCGTGAACGTAATAGGCGCGGTGGTCGCGGCAGCGTTGTAGCTCTTGTCGCCGGCGTAGGCAGCAGTAACAGAGTGCGCGCCGATTGCGAAAGGCGCGTTGTATTCAGCGTCGCCTTCGTTACTAATGGCCGCAGTGTTGATGGTGGCGCTGTTATCAGCAAAGGTGACGGTGCCAGTTGGGGCTGTAAAGCTGACGCTGGAGCAACCTGTCTGGTTAATGACGCAATTTTGCAGCGCCGCAGCCTGCGCCGTGGGCGCAACCAGCGCGCTGAGCAGGAACTGAGTGCCGTAATCGACCGTGGTGCCAGGGCCTGTACCAGGTTTGAAGAAGGTGTTACCGCTGCTGAACATGTTGAAGTCAATAGCGCTGGCTTCCGGAGTAACCGTGATCTGCGTCTTGCTGGAAGTGCTTAGTCCGTTGATGGAGTCGCCGCCGTACTGCGCCCAGATGTTGTATGTTCCGCCGGGAAGGTTGGAGGTAGTTCCTGAGTAAGAGCCGCTGGCGAGTGCGAACTTGGTGGCGAATTGCTGCGACTGTTCGGTGTTATCGGTCATCAGGGCAACGTCGCCGGTGGGCGTTCCGCTGCCGGTTACCGCGCCGGAGATGGTTACTGGTGTTCCATGAGCCAGCGTGGTCGCCGAAGGCGTCATGGTGGTGGTTGTTGCCGCCAGCGTGACCTTGTTCCAGTTATTCACAAGGTTGGCTGCGTCGATGGTGCCGATGCCGGTGGCAAGATCGTAGCCCGCAGTCGCGTTGTATTCAGGCGTGGTGCCGGTGCCAATCTGGCCCTCGGTAATGCCGCCTGTAATGATGGGGCTGGTAACGGAAATGCAGTTTGCACCGACCGTGGGCAACGCTTCGCATGGCACAGAAATCGTGCCAACTGTTACGTCATGGAATGATGCCGGGAACTGTTTGGCCAGCGGATAGAGGATGGTATTGGCCTGGCCCTGGCGTCCGTATTTCTGATTGACCAGAGCCATGATACCTGCGAAGGCCGGCGTGGACGCCGAGGTTCCGCCGACGCCGTAGATTTGAACCGAACCGCTCGAAGCTGGCTGGCAGTCTCCATCGGTCGCGCAAATTGGATAGAAGCTGGCGTTGATGCCGCTCGATGCGAACAGGGAAACGTCCGGTGTGTCGCGAACATTGTCGCTGGGTATTCCAGTGAGCCCCGTTTGCCAGGCGGGCTTGGCATATCCTCCAAGGCCGCTGATGCAGGCCCCGGTTGTGGTGTTATAGCCGCCAGTGCAAATTGCCGCGTTGCTGGCGCCGCCGCCGCCACCGGCGATAGTGGTGGATTGGAAGGAATTGAAGTAGTTGTTGATGTTCAAACCGTATTGGCTGGCATTCCA